>Ga0070750_10000533_pt1 | contig 21149 bp, 31 predicted proteins | sample VirMetDEL_Nov_24_FD_77013 | JGI IMG/M metagenome (GOLD analysis project Ga0070750, IMG submission 77013) | Aqueous microbial communities from the Delaware River and Bay under freshwater to marine salinity gradient to study organic matter... | ecosystem: Environmental > Aquatic > Marine >...
AGACGGTGTAATTAAAAAAGGTGCTACATTCAAAAGTATTTATTTATGCAGTCAATTATTACCGAGTAAATTCGTTTTTGAGGTGCTTTCTTAAATGGGGCATAACGGATGAGTGTATGGGTAGATTTTTAACCGATTTAAAAGCAGAAACAAGATGAATAGACGACAAATAATAAACAAGATTTTACACGAACATATAGATGTAAATACGCACGAAGATTACACCAACTACAAAAAGTTAATAACAGCTATTGAAGAGTGGCACGAAAGTGAGGTTAAAAAATTACCTATACACAATGTTAGCGTTTGTACTTGCCCAATGGAGAGTACGGATGTTTATGATGATGACGGTAAATACCTAGGTTATGTTTGTTTAGGGTGCGGATATTTTAGCAAGTATTAACGCTAACGGAACGAAGCTAGAAGAAGTAAAAAGAAAACACATACTAAAAACTAAAGACGATGGAAATAATAAGAACAAGTTACAATGTAAAAGATACAAGTAAAGGCAATTATAAAATTGTAAAGACTAACTATTACAGCAATAGAACTACATGCACACGAGAGTTTATTTATGGCTTTAAAACTGAAGAAGATGCTTTTAATAGAATAAAAAAAATAAAAGACGAAAAGATAAATAGATAGTTTTCTTTTTATTTCTTTTAGCTTGTGTTATGTGCTTTATTGGGGTGTTAGAAAGTCGAAATTCAGCACTTAAATTATCGTGAAGAGTCGAAGCCCAATATTGCATCATAACGGACAGCGATAGGCGATGGAATTAAGGCGACTTTAAACGTAAAAATTAAAAATATGAAATTAGAACAAAAATTAAAAAAGATGACACCAAAAGAAAAAGCAAGTGAAATGTTTAATAAATTCTTTAATCTTTACCCGAACCAAGACGCTCAATTTATAGCGATAGAGTGTTGCTTAATATCAGTAAATGAATTAATAGAAAGCCATTTGTTATTAACTACAACACATGATAAAGAACCAACAATTAGATGTAAAAGATATTGGCAAGAAGTAAAAGAAGAAATCGAAGCACTATATAAGCCTTAATTATATTGCCTATCGTGTGTTAGTAGTAAGCGATAGCGACCCGTTTAGGGTTACTACTAACGTATGGCTAAACGAATATTAATTACACCTACACTATGATGATTACCCTAGATTTCACTTGTAAATGGACTATCGTAAATAATGAAAACTATGTGTTTACTGAAAAACCTAAAATGCTTGTAAATTTAAAAAGCGGTAAAATAATTAATCAAATAACTAAAGGTGGGAGTATAGGATATATAATTAATTCAAAATTTTACACTCTCACAAAATTAAAAACAATGTTGATCAAAATCAATCAAAAAGAAAAATTACCTTTTTAAAAATAATAAGTATATTTTTATTTTATGAGAAAAACGGAAACAAACCCAGAAAAATACGAAATTCATTCTGGTTGCTTTGCAATTATTTTATATATTTTTGCAACGATAATAATTTCTTTAATGCTTTACTTTTTTTTATGGAATACTTAAAAATTCACATTTCGTCGAATAAATTGCGGGTTCGTTGCTATTCAAATTCGCCCTTCTTTGACAGAAATGAACGCTTCAAAGTTTCCCAGACATACGAAAAGCTAATTATCGAACGTTCTGGGCTTGACTGGGTCGGAAAAGATTATTCATGTATAAAAAAGAAACGCGGGTCGCATGTAATAGACTTCAAACGCGAAACCGACGAATTAATCGAAGGTCGAATTTATTATCCAGACGTCGACGAATCATCAGAAGATAAACTTGTTTTTTATTATGAAGACTGAAGTTCTTTTCGACCCTTTCCCTAAACAAATTGAATTTCTGGAAGCTATATTTTCCAGAAAATACGACTTAATTCTTTATGGCGGTTCTATTCGTGGCGGGAAAACATTCGCTGGAATAGGGGCTTTGCTTTTGCTGTCAAAGAAGTATCCAAAATCGCGCTGGGCGATAACTAGAACCGATTTAATGACTTTGAAGAGAAATACTATTCCGTCATTTTTTAAAATCGTTCCGTCGTCTTTCGTTAAACATTACGACAAAGAACAACAGATAGTCACATTTATAAACGGGTCGCAAATTCTTTTCTTCGCTGAAAACTACGACACCGACAAAGATTATAACCGCTGGAAAGGGCTTGAAGTGAACGGGTTTTTGTTAGAAGAAATTAACGAATTACAAGAAAAAACGCTTTACAAAGCAATCGAACGGGCTGGGTCGCATATCATTCCGAAAATGGAAACACAGCCCCCGCCGACAATTATTTCGACGTGTAATCCGACGCAAAACTGGGTAAAAAAATTAATTTATACGCCGTTCAAACTAGGGACGCTAAACCCACGCTGGAAATATATTCCTTCGAAAATTTTCGATAATCCGTTTATTCCAGAAGATTACAAACAAGCGTTAAAAAATATGCCAGCCTATGAATATGAAGTTTTCGTGAATGGGGACTGGGACATCGAATTGAAGACAGGGGGCGAATTTTACAAATGCTTCGACATGGAAACACACACAGGCGAACACAAATACGACCCTAGTTTGCCCCTTCATATTTCATTCGACGAAAACGTTAATCCGTTTATAACAGCGACGGCGTGGCAAATTTACGGCGACAACAAAAAAGACCTTCGACAAATAAAAGAATTTTGTCTTCCGTCGCCGAATAACACTATTCGGAAACTTTGCGAACATATCGAACGCGAGTTTTTCGGACATGAAGCTGGAATGTTTATTTATGGCGACGCAACGTCCAGAAAAGCGGACACAAAGCTGGAAAAGGGGCATAATTTTTTCACTTTAATTTATGACTATTTATTCAAATTTAAACCAGTTCTTCGCGTGCCGTCTTCGAATCCTTCCGTCGTTATGCGGGGCAATTTCATAAATCAAATTTTCGAGAAAGGATATAACGGAATAAGCATTTCAATCGATAGGGAATGCAAAGAATCAATTTCAGATTATAACAACGTAAAAGAAGACACAGACGGAACAAAAAAGAAACAGAAAACAACGAATCCAGAAACGAAGGTTTCATACGAATTGCACGGGCACACGTCCGACGCCAACGATTATTTTATAATCGAAGCTTTGAAGTCGGATTATAACACGTATAAATCTGGACGTCCTACTTTTCAACATGTAGTATTTGGAGGGACTAATTATCGCGAAGACAATTCGTATTGAATTATTTTGTAACTTTCGCGAAAATTAATATCATGGCTTTTTTAATCCGAAACGACTTTTACACGTCAATTGAAAGTACAGATTTAGACGTTTTAACTTCGGCAAACGACAACGTTTTAAATGACGCTATCGAAACGTCAAAATTAATGTTGGAATCTTATATTCGTGACAGATTCGACGTTTCGACGCTATTTCCAGACGTTTTAATTTTCGATATAAATAAAAACTACATTACCGGAAACAAAGTTGTTTTAACAGCTGAAGACTGGCTGTTCGCTTCCTCTTATGTTGTCGGCGACCTTGTTAACGATTCGGCTTCTGGGCTTGTTTACAAATGTATTCTTGACGCTTCTGGAATCGTTCCGACGAACGCGACTTATTTCGAACTTGCTGGCGTGAACAATTCAATTTATGACGTAATTCTAGGGGGGACTGGAAACCTACCTTCAAACACGACTTATTTTTCCGTTGGCGAAAGTAGAAACCCGCTTTTAATTCGATTAATGGTCGATTTGGTTCTTTATGACATACATTCCAGATTATCGCCACGAAATATTCCAGAACACAGAATCCAACGTCACGACGACGTAATAAAATATTTAAAAGCTATCGCCGACCCTCGTTCGAACGTTAATCCAAACTTCCCTTTAATAGACTACGGAACGAACAGGGGCGTCGATATATCTTTCGGAAGTACGGAAAACCTAAATTCTTATTAAAATGAAAATATTCGGAATTGAAATCGGAAACAAACCTTCAGAAGTTGCTTCTGTTGAAAACGTTTCAAAATTCGTCCCAAACGGGCAAAAGATAAAACAAAAGGTCGTTATCGAACGCGAATTGACGCGATCGGCTCAAAACGTCGCTAAATGGCGAAACGCTACAATAACAGCGGAAAGCGTAATTAATCCAAACCGAACGGAATTACTTCGTATTTACAAGGATGTCGTTCTGGACGCCCATTTGTCAAGTTTAATTAATACGATTAAATTAAAAGTGACTTCTGGAGAATTCTATTTATGCAACCAAGACGGAACGGAAAACGAAGACGCTTCGCTTTTGTTGAATTCGGAATGGTTTACTTTTTATCTGGAAACTTTCGTCGATTCTTTATTTTATGGACATTCTTTAATTCAGTTAGGCGGAATAAAAAACGATAAATTTATAGACTTCGAATTGATTCCCCGTGAACACGTTCGACCAGAATTCGGAATGGTTACGCCAGACCAATGGACATACGCCAACAACGGAACGTATTACCGCGAAGCCCCTTATTCCGATTGGTTAATCGAAATCGGAAACAAATTCGATTTAGGGTTATTACACAAAGCGTCGCCGTTGGTATTATGGAAAAAAGGCGTACTAGGGGCGTGGTCACATTTTGCTGAATTGTTCGGTATGCCTATGAGAGTTGGGAAGACAGACATTTTAAATCCAGATTCTAAAAAGAACATGGAAAACATGCTGGCGAATATGGGTTCGGCTTCTTATGTTGTTTTAAATTCCGACGACGTAATCGAATTAGTTCAGCGATCGAATACAGATTCTTTTCAAGTTTTCGACGAATTTATAAATCGACTGAATTCGGAAATGTCAAAGCTAATTTTGGGACAAACGGGAACGACGGACGAAAAATCTTTTGTCGGGTCGGCTCAAGTACATTCCGATATTTTAGCAACCTACATAACAGCTATAAAGTCAAAAATTGAAAATCATGTCACGGCTATAATTGTCCCAAAAATGGAAATGTTCGGAATGCTTCCGAAGGGCTTAAAATTCAAATGGGACAACGACGAATCCGTAGACATAAAAACAAAATTCGATTTTACGAAGGAATTGCTGAAATATTATAAAATACCAGCGGAATGGATTAACGAAGAATTTTCAATTCCAGTCGAAGACGGCGTCGAAACAGCTTCCGTTGATAATTCAGTAATTAAAGAGGTTGAAAACTTATATAAAGGGCTTTAAAAATTGGAATTTTTCGACGAAATAGAACTGGAAAGACTTTTAAACAACCTTTATTCGGGGGCTGTTAATACGTCGCGTTTGCCTGTCGATTTATATAAGAAAACCCTTGACACTTTGCTAGAAGCTGTTTACAAGGGTTTCGGCGGGGTTTTAGGCGATTTCCCAGAAGATTCGGCAAACAAACTTTTATTGAAACATTTTGAACATAACATCGCCATTTTTTCGGGAGCAAAAACATTCCAGCAGGTAAAAGATATGTCTTCGCTTGTTTTTACGTCCGAAGGATTCAAGCGGGATTTTAACGAATTCAAACGAATAATTGTCGGCGACGAATTCCACGAAGGCGTTTTTAACAAATACAATAAAAACTATTTAAAAACGGAATATAACACGGCAATTTCAACGGCTCAAATGGGTTCTGAATGGATTCAGTACGAAGAAGACGCCGACGTTTTCCCGTTTCTTAAATACGTTACAGCACACGACGAACGCGTTCGACATTCACACGCTGAATTCGACGGCGTTGTTCGTCCTGTTGGCGACGAATTCTGGAAAACACACGTCCCGCCGAATGGCTTTAATTGTCGCTGTCGACTTGTTCAATTGAACCCAGAAGATGACGTTTTTTCTGTTACACCAGACGATCAGATTAAAAACCTTCCGAAGCCAGATTCGACGTTGTTTGAAATGAACCCAGCAAAAAGCGGTTATATTTTCGACCCGTCTATACACCCATATACAAAAAACATTGAAGAACGATTCAAAGTTGCTTCTGAACAAAATTTCGGGTTTCCAACACCGCCAAAACCAGAACCAATAAAGGAAACTATTTTGTTTTCGAAAGTAAATTAAAATAATGCCGAAACGCTGGGACATACAGGGGAAAATAAACGCTTTTAAAAAGCTAGAAAGAACGTTACCTAAACGCGTTGGAAACATCGCTTTAAATCATTTCTTGCAATCATGGGACGACGAAGCGTTTTCGGACGCAACAAAAGGCTCGGACGCGTGGGCTAAAAGAAAAACACAAACTAAACGCGACAAAACAGCGGGTCGTCGTCAATTGTTAATCCAGACGGGGCACTTAAAAAGAAGCATGCGAGTTGCACCCGCACCGACTTTTCGACGAATAGCTGTCGGGTCATACGGAATAAAGTATGCAACATTTCACAATAATGGGACGTCGAAGCTTCCAAAACGGCAATTTGTCGGAAGGTCGCGTTTATTGAATACAAGAATAAAAAAACTAATAAGAACGGAAATTTCTAAAATACTATGAATAAACAGCTATTTATCGACCTTCGCGACAGATTAAGAACAAGCAATGAAATAAAACACGTCGCCCTTTTTAATTCGCAATACACACACGAAAAAGAAGAAAAGGTTTTTCAGTTTCCAGCGACATTTGTTGAATTTTCCAGAATGGACTATCGTTCCGAATCCTACGGCGTCGAAAAGGTAGACATCGAAATAACTATACACGTTTGCTTCCGTCAATTGGTCGAAGACCTTTCGTTTATGGACATAATACAGAACGTTTCTTATTTATTACATAAATGGGGCGGGACTTACTTTTCGCCTTTACAAAGAGTTTCAGAAGAACAGGATTCAGACCACGACAACGTGTTCGTTTGGAAGCTTGTATTCAAGACGACAGCGACAGACGAAAATTCAGTCAATACGAAGGCATTAACGTTAATTAATACGCCTAGAACGTTGGAAGTTTTAAAGGATTTAGATATTGATAATAATATTATTCGGACGGGCGACGGACAATAAGTTCGCGGGCGTGTTTAAGGTCGTTCCAGATAGTCGACGGGCGTAAATAAAGACGTTCGGCTATTTGGTTAACGACATATTCTGTTTTTTCTGAACGGCGTTCGGAAATTTCTTGTAAAACGTCGCGTCTTCTTCTTTGAATATCGATTTGATTTTTTTTCCCAGACATAAAAAAAGCTTTAATGTATTATTTATTGATTGCAAAAATAATATTTTTAATTGTCTTTTACTTTGTTTTGTAACATGGAATTAAAGTATATTAAAAACATTCTTTCTTCTGGCGTTGCTGAAGTTTTGCTTTACGACACTATCGGGAGAACTTGGAATGAAAATACATGTCGTTATGAAGGAATCGACGGGCAAATGTTCGCCGACGAAATAGTGTACTTGAATCAAAATCCAGACGTTAAAAAAATACTTGTTAGAATTAATTCGGCTGGCGGTTCAATGTTGGACGGATATTCCATTTTTTCCGCGATTAAAAATTCTCAAAAAGAATGCGACACAATAATCGACGGACTGGGGGCTTCTATTTCTGGAATAATTTTTCAAGCTGGGAAAAAACGTTCGATAAACGATTTCGGGAAGTTAATGATTCACGACCCACAGATAAACGTTCATTACGAATTAATGTCGACCAAACAGCGAAAAATGATTGATTCATTTAAAGACACGCTTGTAACGATTTTAAAAAATAATTCGAAATTAAAAGAAGAAAAAATTTCCGAAATGCTTTCCGCTGAAACGTGGTTAACAAGTTCGGAAGCGTTGGCGTTTGGGCTTTGTGACGAAGTCGTAAACACGGGACGCGTTTTAAATGAGTTAACAACGGACGAAATTTTCGCTGTTGCGAACGAAATCAATCTAGGCAATAATGCAAACAAAATAAAAATTCAAAAAATGGAGTTAGTAAAAAACCATTTGGGAATTAATGACGCGAACGCGACAGAAAAAGAAATTATTTCCGCAATCGACGGAATTAAAAATTCTTTGAATGAAGCCAACGAAACCATTAAAACCAAAGAAAGCGAAATCGCTTCAAAAGAAAGCGAAATCGAAAGACTTTCAGCTGAATTAAACAAAAATGTCGAGAACATGGCTGTTTTGGAAGTTGAAAACGCTATCGAAAAAGGAGTTTTTGAAGAAAGCAAAAAAGCGGAATTAATCGAACAAGCAAAAAACAACTTGGACGGATTCAAAGCTTTAGTTTCAGCGTTCAAAAAACCAGTAGCGAAAGTTACAAACGTAATCAACAAAACACACGTTTCGACTGAAAAGACGTTGCGTCAATTGGAAAAAGAAAATCCAGCTGAAGTTTTGAGGTTAAAAAATGAAGACCCAGAAACATACAAGGTTATGTTTAAGGCACAATACGGAACTGAACCAAACATTTAAAACATGGGCTTATTATATCCTTTTTCAAATGCGACTACGGAAGTATTAACCGCGACGGGAAGTCAAGCGTTTACAATCGCAAATAACATGACTATATTGGACGGCGTTACAACAGAAGCGACTGGAAACAGAACGATAGATTTAACTATCGACGACGAAGTAAACGCGGGTGCTAAATTATTCGTGAAATCAAAAACAAACGCTACGGAAACGACAATTTTCGGAACGGGAATTGATTCGGCGACAATTACAGGCGTTGCGGGAAAAACTTTCTGTCAAGAATTTACATTTGACGGAACGACATTCCTTCCAACGGGAACAGCTGTTCAAATTGATTAATTAATTAAAAACAAAATTTAAAAAAGTAAAAAAAAATGGCTTTACAAAAAGAAATTTGGGTACAAGATATTCAAGAAACGCTTCATCAAGGAAGTGAATTTATCCTTCAAGGAACAGACCATTCTTCTATGGTTTCAAACAAAGTTGTTCACATACCACAAAGCGGGGCAATGTCGACAATCGAAAAAAATCGTTCGTCTTTACCAGCGACAATTTCGCAAAGAACAGACACGGAATTGACTTATTCGTTAAACGAATACACAACAGACCCTGTTTTAATTACTGACTTGGACGAATTGCAAACTTCGTACATGAAACGTCAATCTGTTTTACGTCAACATTTAGACGCAATGAACGAAAGAATCGGAAACGAAGTTGCTTACGAATGGTCGCCTTCTGGTTCGGCTTCTTTAGTTCTAAGAACAACAGGGGCGACAACTTCTGAACTTCCAAACGCAACAGCAACAGGAACGCGCAAATTAGTTACGAAAGAAGACATTTCCAAAATGGCTCGTAAATTAGATTTAGATAACGCACCGAAAAACGACCGCGTTTTAGTTATGCCAACGTCAATGTATTACGAATTATTTTCGACAGACGCTTTAATTCGTAACGATTTCGGGCGCGCATTAAATATGGTAAACGGACAAGCTACTGAATTATTTGGAATGAAAATTTTCGTTCGTCCTTCAGTTGTTTTGTTTAATGGCGACGTAGCGGGAGTTAAAAAGGCTGTTGGTTCAGCGGACGCAACGACGGACTGCTACGGGGCAATCGCTTTTCAAAAATCGGCTGTTGCACAAGCTTTGGGGTCAATCAAAGTTTTTGCTGACGAAGATAAGCCAGAATATTACGGATCTGTTTTTTCAGCTATGGTAATGCATGGAGCGAAAAATTTACGTTCTGACAACAAAGGGCTTGTTGCTTTAGCACAGGCGATTGGGTAACCTTTAAAATAAACTAGAACAATGGAAAAAATAAACGAATTCTTCGCGTTGCATAAAGACGCGAAGTTCGTTTGTTTAACTTCGGATAATTCTTTGTTTATGGACATAAGTTTTGCAAATGCACATTCTTTTAGATTTGAAGACCAAAAAATCAAAATCTTTTCCAAAAACGAAGAATTCAAGAACGAAAACAAACGATTGTTTTTTGACGGGTCGAAATACGAATTTATTCTTGTATCGGAAGAACAAGAACAAAAAGAAACTAGATTCGACGGACTTTCCGTTTCAGAACTTCGCGATTTAGCGGAAGAATTGGACGGGTACACTACGAAATTAAAAAAGTCGGAATTAATCGAATTACTTACTAAAAACGAACTTTAAAAAATGGGACTTCCAACAATTACAATTAATAGAGGACAGGGGGGGCTTGGTCGACCTTTGGCGACAAACGACCATATTTCTGGTTTTTTAATGCCTTTTGTGAATGCGAACCTTCCGTCTGGCTTCACGACAACAGACAGAATAAAAGTCGTTTATTCGATTGCCGAAGCTATCGTTTTGGGAATTACAGAAGCTGGCACATATACGGACGTTTTGTTTTACCATTTAGACCAGCTCTTTAAAAAGAACCCAAAAGGAAAGCTTTATGTAATGCTTACGGATTCCTTAACTTACGATTTATCCGAAATTGAAACGCTTCAGGCGTACGCAAACGGCGAAATTCGTCAAGTTGCATATTACGACCCACTTTCAACTTTTGCGACGTCACAAGTAAACGACTTGCAAACTTCAGCGACAGCACTTGAAACTATAAATATGCCTTTATCTGTTGTTTATTCGGCGGATTTTCAAAGCGTAGCAACTTTAGGGGCGCTTTCAGACCTTAGGGCTTTGTCAAATAAAAACGTTTCTGTTTGTATAGGCGAAGACGGGGCTGGAACAGGAAAAGCTTTAGCGGATTCAAAATCCTATTCAATTACATGTATCGGGGCACTTTTAGGAACGATTTCTTCCGCACAAGTACACCGAAATATTGGTCACGTTGCAAACTTTAATCAAGTTGACGGAACAGAATTCGACGAACCAGCAATTGCAATAACAGGAACGACTTTTCTTGTTAAGGATCAAACGTCTTCGGCTTTGGATTCGTTGAATGATTACGGATATATCTTTTTAAGAAAATTCGTCGGGTATTCTGGGACATATTACAACGATTCGCCGACATGTATTCCCGTAACAAGCGATTACGCGTACATTGAAAACAACAGAACAATAGACAAGGCTGTTCGAAGTGTTAGAACTTTGCTTCTTCCATTTACGAACGCCCCTTTATATGTTAATGAAGACGGCACGCTGACTGAAGACGTAATTTCTTTGTATAAAAACGAATGCGACAGGGCTTTAGAACAAATGGAAATTGACGGCGAATTGTCGAATTTCTTGGTAACCATTAACCCAGCGCAAAACGTTTTGACGTCTTCGAAAGTTTCAATAGCTTTGAAGCTTGTTCCTGTCGGGGTTGCACGTGCAATTGAAGTGAATATAGGTTTCGCTGTTAATTTATAAACTTTAAAAATTTAAAAAAATGGCAACACCATTAATAAACGGAAGGGCTTACGATTTTACACAGATAATCGTAACTATTTTAGGCGTTCCAGTTACTTCTGTATCTAAGTTGACATACAACCAGAAACAAGAGAAAAAGAACAACTACGGACAGGGAAATTTTGCTGTTTCAAGGGGACAAGGTATAATTGAAGCGGACGCGAGTATAGAAATGTCTATGAATGACATCGAAGCAATTCGCGACGTGGCTTTGAATGGTTCTTTGTTGAACATTCCCGCTTTTGATATTACCATATTTTTTGGAAATCCACAAAAACCAGTAACGCACGTTTTAAAAAATTGCGAATTTGTTTCCGACGGCGTGGACGCGTCCCAAGGAGACACAGACGTAAAACAAACGTTCGACTTGGTTCTTTCTCACGTCAAATTTAGATAGGAAAAACGTTCTAAACTATAAAATAAAACCGCTCAATTAGGGCGGTTTTTTTTGTATATTTGGAATTCATAAAAAACAAAATCAAATGGAAAAAGAAACAATTTTAAATGAAGTTCCGAAGAACGCTAAATTCGTTCTGGAAGTAGAAGGAAAAAAGGCGTATTTGAAAGCAATTTCAAGAGCGACGTTGGAGACAGCTATGGGGTTAATCATGCCGACGCACGGAAACCCGCGTTTAATTACGGCTGGCGAAATAATCTTGAATAGTTGCTGGATTTCTGGGGACGAAGAAATAAAAAAAGACGAAGAACTTCTTGTCGAAGCGTGCCTTCAAGCCGTTTCTTTAATCGAAAGAAAAGAAGCTTCTTTAAAAAAGTTATAGAGCGGTATCGACTGAATTTAGACGACGAAAACGCGGACGAACTTAGAAAAATGTCCGCGTTAATTCGTTTTTATTTTAAGGTCGACCCATATAAATTAAGCGATAAAAAATTCGCGAAATTATGGGGCGATTTGGAATTCTGTTTGAAGCACCAATCCGACCGCTATATGCCACACGGGGAAACTGAATAAATTTATATTATGTCACAAAATCGCGAGGAATACATAATTTCGTTAATAGATAGGGGGGTTTCTTCTGGGCTTCGGGACGTTTCGTCCAGCGTTAACGATTTACGCGACAAAATGGACGGATTGCAAACGAAGGTCGGAAGCGGTTCGCGTGGGCTTTCTGGTTCTTTGTCTGGACTGGTCGGAATGGTCGGAAGGCTTGGGGCTGTTGCTGGGGTTGGTTACTTAGCGAAACAAGTTTGGGACTTAGGCACAGGAATGGAACAAACCCGCGTCGCTTTTGGTACGTTTATGGGCGACACACAGAAAGCGAATAAGCTTATCGGGGAATTAAACCAATTCGCCAACGTGACGCCGTTTGATAATGCCGAAGTAATAAAATCGGGGCAAATGCTTCTGTCGGCTGGAATGGTTGCCGACGATATTAAAGGTTCTCTTGGAACTTTAGGGGACATTGCTTCGGGGGTAAAAATGCCCTTAGATGAATTAGCTCAGATTTATTCAAAATCAATGAATAAGGGCAAATTACAAGCGGAAGAATTGAACCAGATTTCGGAACGCGGAATTCCTTTAATGCAAGAACTCGCGAGAATGACAGGAAAGTCGAAAGGCGAATTATATAAACTTGCGGAAAGCGGGGCGATTACTTCGGACGTACTTACAACAGCTTTTCAAAATATGACATCGGAAGGCGGTATTTACAATAATTTAATGCAAAAACAATCCGAAACGACGGCGGGGAAATTTTCAACGCTTATCGGACAACTTCAAACGATAGGAATAAAAGTCGGCGAAGCTATTCTTCCAGTATTAAACGCATTCGTTTCTTTTGGCGTTGCTATTACGTCAAATAAGGAATTATTGAAAGACATTGGAATCGTTTTGGGAATTGTCGCGGGGGCTTTGGTTGTTTACAAAACAGCCATGTTAATTTCAACAATTGCGACGGGCGGTTTTTCGACGGCTTTTGCTACTTTAAACGCTATAATGTACGCGAATCCTATCGGGGTTATAATTGGGGCGATTGCTTTACTTGTTACGGGCGTTGTTTTAGCAATTAGACATTTTGAAACATGGGGCGAAATCCTTCTATTCCTTAGTGGCGGGCTTGGAATGATTGTCGTTCTTATAAAAAAGATTTACGACGGTTGGGACGGAATAAAAAATGCTTTCAAGTCTGAAGGAATAATTTCTGGACTTAAAAAAATTGGTTCTATTTTGCTGGACGTTATTCTTTCGCCGTTACAAAAAATATTTGAAACCTTCGGAATGGATTCTTTCGCAAAGAGCATAAAATCGCTTCGTCAAAAAGTAGGAATTGACATCGAAAAGAAAACTACAACAACAGAACAGAAAAAGTTAACGAATCCTTTGGCTGGAACAATGGAAAAAACGAACAAGCGAACAAAAACAGGCGAATTCGTTATTCCAGAAGCTAAAACAAAAACGAAGAAAACGAAAGTTTCAAACCTTAAATCTGGACTTTCTGAAATAAAAACTTCAGCCCCCAAAACATTTAATATAAATATCAATTCTTTGATAAAGGAACAAAATTTCGAAATGGTTAAAGACGTTTCCGAAATGAAGACGCTAATAAAAAACGAAGTTTCCCGCTTATTGTTAGGCGTTGTTAACGACGTTCAAACAACATAACAAAATGGCTTTAGGTACTTACATAATTAACGGGGCTGGCGTTTCGGCTTTAAAGACTAAAACGTTTCGTATTCCAGAAGTTCCGAACGAAGATAAAAAGTCTGGCGTTTCTTATTTGGGGACGCCTGTATATTCAAATTTAAAGATACGTCCTTTTTCTTATGAAGATTTGGACGGAAACATTATTTCAATAAAAAAGGGAGTTACAATTAATTCTGTTTCGTTTACCATAACACAAACAAAAAACATCGTAACGACGCCAATACAAGGGCGAAACGGAACAGAAAAAGAATACGTTTCAGACGGCGACTTTCAAATAGAAATTTCTGGGTCAATAGTTTCAGAATCGAACAATTATCCAGAAGAAGACGTAAACGAATTAATCGAAATTTGCAAAGCACCGATTCCGATTCCTTCCGATTCTTTGATTTCGGAGTATTTGAATTGGTTCGGAATACATACGATTGTAATTGAAAGTTACGACTTCCCACAAGGCGAAGGGACAAGGAATCAACAGAATTTTTCGATTTCGGCAATTTCAGACATTCCGATTCAATTTGAAACAGACGAATTTTAATAATGAAAAGACTATTTTCTAAAATAACATTTACACACGCCAGCGGAAACACTTCTGTTTTTACGTATGTAAATGAAATTTCCATAAAGTCAACATGGAAAGAATTTGTCGATACTTGCGAAATAATAATTCCTAAAAACACAGAAAAGAACGGAAAAACGCTTGTAACTGGGTTAAACTCTTTGTTTAAGCGTGGCGACAAGGTTAAAGTCGAACTAGGTTATTATCCGAAGCTAGAAACTTATTTTACTGGGTATATTTCAAAAATAAATCTGGACGCCCCTTTGAAGTTGTTTTGCGAAAATGAAATGTTTTTGTTAAAACAAAACACTTTGACGAAAAGTTATAAAAACGTCACGTTAAAACAATTGTTGACAGATATTTTGCCAGCTGGAATAAAATTTTCAGTTCCAGACGCGACGCTTGGGGCGTTTAGAATTACGAATGTAACGCCGTTGCAAATTCTGGAAGAAATAAAAAAAGTTTACGGAATGGAAGCGTTTTTCAAAAATGGCGTTCTTTATTGCGGACTTATGTATATTCCAGAATTTTCGAAGGTTTTTAACATTACTAAGGAAAGAAACGTTATCGACAATTCTTTAGAATGGCAAAACGAAGAAGACGTAAAAATAAAAGTAAAAGCAATTTCCATGAAGCCAGATAATTCGAAAATAGAAATCGAAGTCGGCGACGTTGGAGGCGAGCAAAGGACGGCACACTATTATAATTTGACGGAAACACAGCTTCGAGAAATTGCAACCCGTGAAATAACAAAATTCAAATATACGGGTTATCGCGGTTCGTTCCGAACTTTCGGAAATTCGAAAATAAGTCACGGAGACATAATTAATTTGAGGTCAAAAAAAATAAAAGAGCAAAACGGAACATATTTTGTCGACGGAACGGAAACAACATTTGGACAAGGGGGATTTCGTCAAAACGTGGAACTTGGAAGAAAAGCAATCGTTAACGCTGGGACTTCTGTTTCGGAATTTGTTTCTGGTTCGTCGGCGTCTGGAATTTTTAATTTTGATTAAATGAAAACAAAAAAAAGTATTTCGGAACTAATAAAGGAAATCGCAAAAAATCCAAACGAAGAAGTTTATTCGGCTGTTTGCGTTGTTTCTTCTGTAAACGAAACAGAACGAACAATCGACGCAAAACCTGTTGACGGAAGCGGGGAAATTTTCGGCTGTCGTTTGCAAGCGTCAATAAATTCAAAGTCTGGATTTTGCCCTATTCCGAAAGAAGGTTCTTTTGTTCTTGTAACATTTTTAAATCAATTGAACGGATATGTCGCTTTGTGCACCGAAATCGACAAAATATTAATCGATACAGAAACGGAAGTAATATTTGACGGCGGGAATTTTGGCGGGCTTGTTAAAGTGGGAGAACTTACGTCTAAAATAAACGCTTTAGAAAGCGAATTGAATGATTTAAAGAATTTTATTACAGCATGGATTCCAGCACCAACGGACGGGGGGCTGGCTTTAAAGACGTTATTAACTGACTGGGGGACGTCTTTAATTGTCCCGACCAATAAAACGGAAATTGAAAACGATAAAATAAAACATTAAGAAATGGCGACTTATAAAGACATTATAACAGACAGCGACGGCGATTTAATTATTGATTCTGGCGACTTGAAATTCGACGAAAGTGATTCACAGCACGTCGAACACATATTAACAGCCGACAAAGGGCATTTTCGACAATTTCCCCTTGTCGGAGTTGGAATAAAAAGAATGACAAACGGCGAATTTAATTCACAGGAAATAAAACAAACGATAAAATTACAATTAGAATCGGATAATTATTTTGTTAAAAATATTTCTGTTGATAACGGACAAATTAATATAGACGCGGAACGAAAAAACAATTAATATGAAATACATCCCACAAAACGGACAAGACATTTTCGACGTTTTATTGCAAAACTTCGGCGATATTGAAAGCGGATTATTTCCGACACTTCAAACGAACGGACTTAATATTAATACAAGAACGCTATTTGGCGAAGAATTAACTTTAAACAACGAAGGCGTCGGCGTCGAAAAAGTGAAAAACTACTTTTTAACGTCTAATTTTACGACGAACAATTCCGACGAATTGACATTTATAAAATTCGGCGATTTCAATTCCGATTTTAACAAAGATTTTCTTTAATTATGGCGACTAGAAACGAAATAAAGGCTTTAATAGATAGTTACATTACTACAAACGGAATTCAAGCCATTACAGGGGTAAAATTGAACGAAGTTCTTCAAAGCATAGCGGATTTTTTTATTCATTCAGCGGATTACGACACGGACGGCGACGGAATTGTCGATAAATCGGAAACTTTACAAATAACAGCCAGAAATTCCACAGGATCAACGATAACAAAAGGAACGGCTGTTTATATTAGCGGAGCGACAGGAAATCGACCAAACATTATTTTAGCACAAGCCGACGCGGACGCGACAGCGGACACGACCATAGGAATAGTAGTTGCGGACATTTTGAATAATGCGGACGGGCAAGTTTGTGTTAATGGCACTTTACATGACTTAGATACTTCAGCATTTACTGAAGGCGATTTGCTTTATTTGTCGTCGTCTGTTGCTGGTGGGTTGCAAAACACTCGTCCAGCGTCCCCGAACCACGCTGTTTTTATTGGTTACGTTGCAAGAGTACATGCGACACTTGGAAGGCTTGTAATAAATATCGACAAGGGAAATCATTTAGAGTATTTACACGACGTCTTGTTGACGACCTTAGCGGACAAGCATTTTTTATATTACGATTCAGCTTCTGGGTTATGGAAGAATAAACAACTTGTTTACGGGGACGTTCATTTACAAACACAGGACGTTTCTTCGTCTGTCGGAATTACGCCAGCTTCAAACATCGACTTTAATAAAGTAATGGCACAAGCCGAAGCGTTAACGATAGCAAACCCAAACGGAACATTTGTTGAAGGTCAATCTTTCATTTTAAGAATTAAAGATAACGGAACAGCAAGAGCGTTAACATTCGACACGAAATACAGAGCAATAGGAATAACTTTACCTACAACAACGACCGCGAGTAAAACCATGTATTTGGGAATAATTTATAATGCTACCGACGACAAATTCGACGTTTTAGGTTTTAATGAAGAAGCTTAAAAATGAAGTATTTTAGTTTAATATCGTTAATGAACAAAACAGCACCTTCAAACCCTCTATGGGATAGCTTGTATGCTGTTTATAAGGCAGAATCTAATGCTAATGATAGTTTAGGCGTGTATAATGGTACTGCTCAAGGTGGACTTACTTATGGGGTAGGTAAAAGTGGCAATGGCTTTGTGTTTAATGGCACGAATGCCTACGTAAGTTTACCTAACAACTCGCTGAAATTTACAGGTAATTTCTCAATAAATATATGGGTTAATGCTGGTTCTGTTGCAGGTGGTACATTCCAAGCTTTAATCACAAGTTTTTATAACGTAGCTGGAACTAATTATTACGGATTTAGGGTGGCGTTAAACGTGAATGTAGCTGAGTTTACTATTTTCAATGGTACGGCAACTCAGACAACACTTCAAGCTGGAGGAGACCCATTAACAGCAAGTTCTTGGTATATGTTAACAATTGTTAGAGAGCAAGGAGTAGGTAGTTCTATTTATGTGTACGGCTCTTCCAGTGTTAGTAATTCAAGCACAATAGACCCAGTTTATGATACTACGCAATATTGCAATATAGGTGCGTTAACTTTTTCAGGTTCTCCTTTGCAATATATGACAAATAACTCTATTATTGATGAAACATATTTCTATGACAATAGATTATTGACGGCTGGAGATATAACAGAACTATACAATGCTGGTGCTGGAACTTTTTATTAATCTAAAAACAAATAAACATGAATGTTAGACAATTAACAACAGCACAAAAAGACCTTTTGGTAGGTCAAACATGGGGGTATCAAGGACAGAAATTCAACCCTATTCTTGACAACTTAGGGAATTGGATAATCTCAAACGAAGAAGTAAACGGGTGTACACTTGCACAAGCATTGGCTATCGGTTGCGATACTTGGTTAACAAGTTTGCCAGAGATTGTTTACGAACCAATTCCAAGTGAATTACCATAACAAAAAACAAACAAATGTCAAGAACAATTAAGGAAATATACGACGCGATAATAACAGAAAAAGAAACGTTTTCTTCTTTAAATACGCTCGTACCGAACCCAGATACAGCACAAACTTTTTTGACGGATTTAACTTCAGCCTCAAAGGTCGCAATTTGGCGTTTAATGTTCTGGGTTGTCGCTGTTGCTATTTGGTCACACGAACAAATTTTCGATTTACACAAAGCTGAATTAATAGAAATCGGGAACAATTTAATAACGGGGACGAAACGCTGGTATAAAGAACAAGCATTGCTTTTTCAATACGGCGACTCGTTGCAATGGAATCCGACGAAACTAAAATACGAATACGACCCTTTGTCTTCTGGAACTAAAATTGTGACGGCTTGTTCTGTTCGCGAAGTTTCTGGACAAGTTCGGATTAAAATAGCAAAGGACGACGGCGTCGGGGGATTAGAACCATTAACGCCAACAGAAGAAACAGCTTTTACTTCGTACATGAATCAAATTAAATTCGCTGGAACAAACGTTGCGATAACAAACATAAACGCGGACGACTTAAAACTTTCTATAAACTTATATTACGACCCGCTTGTTTTGAAATCGACGGGCGAATCTATTTTGAACGCTGGAATTTTTCCAGTCGAAGACGCGATAAACAATCATTTAAAAGAACTTCCGTTCGACGGAACATTCAATTTAACGAAATTTATCGACGCAATTCAGCAAGCCGAAGGGGTTGTCGACCCTGTTTTATTAAGTTCCGAAGCTAAAAGCGGGGCGAATCCTTACGTCGCAACGGGGCAAAATTATATCGCTTCATCTGGTTATTTAGCAATCGACGGGGCTTTTCCGTTGTCTTCTGTTATAAATTATATTCCTGTTATATGATTTGGCAAGTTAATTATCAAAATTTTGTTCGCGGGTTATTTCCGTATTTTTTAAGAAAAGCCAAAAATCTGGACTTTTTGAATTCCATGATAAAAGGCTTGCAATACGTTAACGATTTATTTGTAACGTTCAGAAATGATAATATCTTTCAGCTGGCGTTTAACGGACAAATAATTTATTTAGAAAAATATTTGAATTTAGTTTATTTGAATTACGACGTTTACCCGAACAACATTCATATAATTGACGGGGCAAATGTTGACGAATTTTTTCTGTACAATAAAAGCGAACTACAAAACCCTGTTTATTTTTACAATGATTCAGAAGGACATGCCCCTGTTTATTTAGAAAATAAATCGGAACAAACTTCGCTTTCAAATTATACGATAAACATTCCAACGGCTACGATCAGCGGAACAGATTATAAAGGCATTCCGTTTGACGTTTCAATTTTAAAGAATAGAGTAAACAAATACAATAACGCGGGCAAAACGTATGAAATTGTTTACTTTTAACAAAAAATAATCAAATGAATAAACTTATTAATACGGACTTAGGCGGGTTTCCTTTCGTTCTTGACGACCTTCGGTTTATGGACGACGCAAACAGGGAAGCTTTCAAAGGTTCGTTCTTTCATTTAATCGATTCCTCGCTTGTTTCTGACGGATTTCTTTTTGATAAAAATTCTGTTTTTTCGGCTGGAACGATTGGATATATTACAGGAAATTTAACTTTTCCAGAATCTTTTTGTTATATCGACGGCGAAATATATTTGATTCCAGAAACGATTCTTTCCGCTTCGTTTACTGACGGATATTATTACAAGCTAGAAGTCGACACTTCTTTTGATTCGGCGGGGACAAAAACCTTCGAAAGTACGGCTGTTAATGAAACTTATCAAATAAGACGGGCAAAATTAACATATACGAACACAATCGTAGCGGGAACAGATATTCCAGTAATGTTCGACGATACTTCGGGATTTCTTGGGGCTGGTCATTACTTAGACAGAAACTTTACTTTTTTCGGACGTATGGCTCAAAAGTTAGGCGTCGAAGATTTAGGAATAGGAGTTTCTTTATTAAGTGGGGGATTATCGACGCAACAAAGCAAAATGGCAAACATCGAAGGGGCTTGGTCGACAATAACGTCGGCGTCAATTCTTCCTAAATTGTATTATAATGCTTCGTCCAATCCAGCCGACTATGGAACAGACAATCCTTTCACTTCCGCACCAGCTTTGACGCTTGGGGCTTCTTCGTGGTTAAAGTATAAAAAAAACGGGAAAACATTACATTTAGACTTCAATTTAATTGACTTGGAATTTCCTTCCGTAAACGGAAAATATTCTGTCGGGTCGTGGAATATTGATTTGACAGGGCTTGTTCCTTCTATTTCTTCGGTAAAAGACTTTAACGCCGTTTTAATGGCTTTTAATAACGATTTCGAGGTTTCTGGAAGCGTGGCGATTTCTGGATCAAATGTTCACGCGTCGGCACATGGTTATAAAACAAAAAGCATTATTTTTAAATTAATGAAGCCCTACGAAGATTCTGTCGCGTCGTGGAACACGTCCTATGATTCAACTGCAATTCCTATGGTTGGAACGACAAACGCAGATTTAACGCAAATGAAATGGCGAATACAAGGACAAATAACTTTAGAAATAAGCTAATAAAATGGAAATAG
>Ga0070750_10000534_pt1 | contig 21119 bp, 23 predicted proteins | sample VirMetDEL_Nov_24_FD_77013 | JGI IMG/M metagenome (GOLD analysis project Ga0070750, IMG submission 77013) | Aqueous microbial communities from the Delaware River and Bay under freshwater to marine salinity gradient to study organic matter... | ecosystem: Environmental > Aquatic > Marine >...
AAAGTTCAATCAATTCTATCTTAACTCCACCTGCTTCAAATAATTTGTGGCTAGATACATCCATCCCTTTTTTATAACTTTGATGATGGCCGGATAATCTATTCGCTAAATAGTGCTGAGTAGTTGATCCAATATAAATTAATTCTGGGTCATCACAAATTAATTTATAAATTTTCCCTTTTGAGTAGTCGGGCATCTATATATATACTTCCACTATGTCTTTAAGTTTTTTTCAGTTTTATTCAGTTTACTACAGAGATACGAAGCTATGAAAATACATATAGGCGAGGAGTGGTGCACTGCTCGAAATGCCCGATTGAATTTGAAGCGAGAATTTTTGAGACGACAAATCGACTGCAGAATCGAATGGTAGACCAATGCCAAAACCGTCGTCGTCGGCGGTCCTAACTCGAGACATACGATTACGTCCAGTGTCAGCAAAACTATCAATGTATCTTCCTATTAATTCGCTGTTATTTCTAATAACATATGAGACCAACTGATTTGTGGAATCATTAAAAAGCATCTGAGTTTGCGTTAAATTAGGCACCTTGGAGAGCTGGGTGTTATTTGGTACCAAAGCGTTTTCATCAGCTTGCGGCTGGAATGAAGCCGAAACTCCGGTGCAGACGGCGGGTACTAAAGTTTGAATATTGGCGAAGCTCGAGGCGACACTCTGTTTAATGGCTACTTTAGTTCTCATGGTGATAGGGTCTTCGGTGGCGGCGGACATAGGGCGTGATCTAAAGGTAAGGCGGAGGTTTTTAATAACATAACCGACATTAGCACTCATACCTGTACCATAGAGGGCGGCGGCGTTGCGTTCGCAGGTCATTGTAATACGGATTTCTCCGGCCCGGTCGTGAGGAAGGTTGCCTCTCGCACTATTTAAGGCGATTAAAGGTTTGAATGAGAAGTCCGGGTAGTGGCGAAGGGTTATATTACTAGAACCGCCGGGCTGTGTGCCAGGAACGACACCCTGAAGAACAGCGTTGGTTTGATCGGCGATGGAGGCACGAAGCTCACAGACAGCGTTGGAGTTGTGCTGGGATGCGTTGCCTTCGGTGGCGACTTTTTGCATCTTAACGAAGCGTGGGTAAGTAATTAAATTCTCGATAATGCGACCACCTCCTTCGGCTCCTAAAGTAGTGGTAAAACCCTCGGCTAATGCGTGGGCACCAACCATAGGGTCTAAATTAACCTGTGAGTTGGGGGTGTCCGACAAAGGATTAGCGTTGTCGGTAACTTGAAGTTCACCTTCAATTCTAATACTTCCTAATTCGATGCATCTTCCTCTGTAAGATAAGACGAAGTCCGCCTGTTGGAATTCGGCGTAATCCGTGTTGTTTTCAGGAATGACCTCGTGATACATAACGGGTAAATCTTGAGCTGACATATAATATTTGATTAGATAAAAAAATATTATATAATTTTTGATAAATATGGTTTAATTAATGGCTGGAGGAGGAGAACGCCGCTGTCGCCTTTTCCTAAATTCACATCTTTATATATTCTTAATATTCAAAAACACGAGGAAGTTGTTTAAATAACGTGAATGGCTGAACTCCATTTCCGGCTGGGGCTTCAATATTGACCTGTAAAAGCTTCATACGGTCAGTTTGAAATAAAGGATTGGCGATCACGATATTATCGTAGAGTGCATCGGTGTAAGTTCCGTTCCATGTGGCGGCTCGTGCTTTACCGCTATTGCGGTTAAGATTTTTAAGCGACATTCCCATAGCGTTAAGAGTGGATGCTAACCTGTCGTAATCGAGTGGGTCATCACGTACAACAGCTCTGTCTGTTAAATCCTCGTTGTTAAGGCGTAAACGCCATTCGGCGATGTTATCATTTACCGAGAGCAAATCTTCGTCCGTTTGAGGGAAGACCATAAACATATTACTAGCTTCCGGCTCCACATTAAATATCTGTTGGAAGGATTGCAGCGAGTTACCGTTCCCTTGCTCGGTGCTATATGTTTGATAATTAATCGTGTCTATACCCTGTGGAGCATCCACCTTCTTCATTACCAGTTCGCATGAATCCATGTGGAGGACAGCTGTTGCTGTATCGGGCTCGGTGATGGCGATGTCGTGGTAGGTAAAGCCAGTACCCGAGAGCGATGGACCCCAGGCCTCGGTAAAAGTAAGGGCAATACTTCCATCGTCGCTGTGGACGATACTATTTACTAAAGCGTGTTGATCCACAATTGCGGAACCTGAAGGGTCGGTTGGGGTCGCACTAATTTTAAGCATTTGACCGACATAGTAGGGCGATTGAGCAATGCTTCTAAATTTAAGCGATTCTGTTCCAGTATTATCCCCAATAGTAATCGTGTTATTACCACTTGCGGAACCGGCGGCGGGGCGGACACCCTGGCAGACGACGGACGAAGCGTCAACAGCTAAAACATTTGTGACTGGACCCTGTAAATCTACACCTAGGCGGTCGCGGTTAAGTTCTAAATGAATGCGAGTTTGTCCGGCCCTTGATGTATCGTATTCGCTTACTCTGCAGAATTCAAAAATATCAGGGAGCGAGATTGCGATAGGAGTGGGGTCAGTGTAAGCCGATTTAACCGAGCCCTCTTTGTTAAGAGAGGCAAATGGACCTACCGTACGGCGGTCTCCCTGTGGAGCTCGGAGCTGATTAATATCAACCCACGATTCATCCAAATCTTCTTTTTGCGATTTAGTGTACAGAGAAAGGTTTTGACGGAGCTGGTCTACCCTGCGAATATTCTCGATGCGTCCCTTTGCAGAGCAGTCCATAGAGGCGTTTTTGACTAAAGCAACATTTTTGAATTTAAGACCGCTATTGGTTGACCCGTCATTCTGCAACCACGCAGTATTAAAATTATAAATACCCTCACCTACGGCGGCGGAGGAGGGATCCTGTGCAACTTCTAAACGACAATTTAAATTGATGTAAGAGTCATTAAGATCGAACACATGTCCGCTTGGAAGTTCAAAATCCACGAGGTTCTGGGTGGAGGTGAATGGACCACCTTGTCGTGCGTTATACTTGATGAATTTATCCGACATATTATATATTTTATTAATAAAAAAAAATATACAACAACAATACTTAAATTCCAAACTGCGTGGATGGAATATACTCGGCTGACCCTAAACTTGCTTTTGGTTCTTCTTTTTGACCAAATGCTCCTGCTAAAACACTCCCTATTCCTAATATACCTGCCACGATGTCCGAGAATGGGTCTTCTGGCCCGCCTCCAGCTATTTCAACATCTTCGGCGGCAGTTCCTAATCCACTCTCCAAATCTTCAGTCCCATCTGCTAAAGCACGACCGGGTGCTTTTGGTTTTGGTGCTTGTCTTGCGGTTAATTGCTGGTCGGTAGGGGTATTGATATGGTCTGCAGGAGCAGTACCAGCTGTTCTTACAGCTCCAGCTCCATTTGCGTCCGACACCGCTGGAGTAGCGGCTTGTGGTGCTTCTGCCTGTGGTGCGCTTAATACAGAGTTGGCTTCTTCTGCAGGGTTGGATGGCTGTGCGGTTAATCTATTAACAACCTCCGCCACATCGTCAGGTAAATCTGCTCTTCCTTTTAATTGTTCTGCTCCTATTCGCAGGTTATTATATTTTTGGTTAGCTAAACTGGCATTTTGAATATAACGAGGGTCTGCCTCTCCTGCCGCTCGTGCCGCCGCCACCTCCTCATCAGGTAAAGTTCTAACATAGCGTCGTATAATTTTTTGGTCTTTTGCTAAATCGTCAAAGCTAAATGGGTCCGCTGGTCCTGTACTATCAATCGCACCCTGAATAGCTGTGCGATTTTCAGGGTCAGATCCAGCAGTCATATCCCTAGGACCCTCTCCTGCATCACCAACATCGCCCCGGACTGGCTCACTAACCGTACCGTCTGGTGATTGTTGATTTGCTACAGGTCTGCCAGTTGCCCCACTTATAGCTCTCGCTTCACCATCGTCGATTGGCTCTATTCTAGGTCTAACCTGTGTGCCATCAGGGGGTTCTTGTGCTGGAGGTGTATCGCCCTGGTCCCCAGTTTGTCCTAAAAACTTCTTTAATCTAGGTTTAACTTGTTTATCTAAAAATTTATTAGCACCCTTTTTGATTAATCTGCCTACTGGCTCATGTAAAATAGATGTGCCTAGTGGCTCGGTTATCTCGCTTAATTTTTGGTTAAAACTATCGATAGGAGCGTCTAAAGATTTTTGGAGTTTTTCCTCATCTATCGCATCTTCATTCAGCTTATTTGAATAATTTTGCAAAGCTTCGTTATATGCACTTATCCCATTGGTATAGAATGCTGTATCCATATAAGTATCTTAAGATTAAAATAATATATCACTATAATAATATATGGGACATAAAAAGGTCGAAATTTATAAAATGAAAGATAAAAATGAATCTTACCATAAGAGGAAGGGATTGCTTTTTGATTTGCCAATGAAGATTGGTATTTGCGGACGCAGTCAATTATCAGGTAAATCAAATTTATTAGGGAACTTATTATTGAGTGAGGACAGCAGGTTATATAAAAATGACTTTTTGGGTGATAATATATACATATTCTCTCCATCGGCACATACCGATTATAAAATAAAGACGATAATAGAAGAGAAGGACATACCTCCGCAGAATGTTTTTACCGAGATGACTGATGGAGTTTTAGAAGCTCTATATGAGATGATTGAGACAGAATTTAAGGAACGAGCGGCTAAAAAAGAACCGCAGGAGCACAGATTAATTATCGCAGATGATATGTCGGCTGATGGTTCTTTAAAAAAACATAAAAACGGTACTTTAGCTAAAATCGTGCAAAATGGCAGACACGTACTTATATCTACAATAGCAACCTGCCAAAAGTACAGTGATCTACCAACATTCCTAAAAGAGAACTTAACTGGGGGATGCTTCTTCTCTGGAACAGACAGGCAACTCGAAGCAATAAGCGACGACCATAATTATCTCGAAGATAAGACGGCGTTCCGTAAGATGTTCCGTAAGGTAACAAATGACCCCCATACCTTCCTAGTAGTAAACTACAGCAACCCATTATCAGCGAGATATATGGATACGAATTTTGTTCCTATAATGCACGACTGCTGACTAGGTTCACAAAAACATACCAGATTTCCGGCCTCGTGTCGCATCGAATACTTTTTTGGGTTTTGGTTTTGGGGGTGGGGGTGGCTGTACTTCTTCTGTTTTATTAACATTTATCACGACATTTTCTTCTTTAGGGGCGACGGGAGTTTTGGGCCTGTCTTTGACCGGCTTAAATTCGCTACTTTTTAATTTAGTCGCCTTCTCCACCATCTCATTAACGAAGCGTAATTGTTTTTTAAGTTCCTCCATTTGCTCTTTACTATGCATGCTTTTTTCTGCTTTTAATTCTTTTATTTGTTCTTTAAGTGATGCGATCTCATCAGTACTGGCCCCATCATTTAAAATGTGTTTTGCTATTTTTTTATCACGCTCCTTCTCTGCAATCTGCTTATCTACCTTCTTCTCGAGCATTTTTTTACGACGGTTAGCGAGGGCTGTCTCCCTGCCCCTTTTAAGCTGTTCCCTCAACTTCTCTTTTTGCTCATCGGTAAGCACACGCTTCTTCCTGCGACCATCGACTTTTACATCTTCTTTTGGCACCTCAATCTTAACTTCTTCTTCCATCACCTCTTTATCGGTTAAATCCATCTTTATACTAAATCATTACAAAATAATTTTGTATAATCAGTTCGAATCCTCCGATGTGGATGATGCCTCCGACGATGAGTTTTTTTTAGCGGCATACCTTTTTGCCCTCTGCTCTGCAATCTTCTTTTTATTTTTATCGTAATACGTTTTGGCGGCACGGCGACGGTCCTCCCTAATCTTCTGCTTACGCTTACGACCCTCCTCATCCAATTCCTCATCATTTTTTAGATATTTGCCTAAATAATTATTGACTGCCTCCCTTCTCTTCTCCTTTAGGGAATAAAGCTGTTTTACCACCTCTGTCAGTTCTCCCATCGTCATCTCATCCGGGCTCTTCGTCAAATCTTCTTTTTCCCTCATGGTGTCTTATATAGATTAATTAGATTTATTTAAATCAATTCAATTTTATATTTATATAATGTAGATGTCGGATAACTATGTTCCTAAATCACTATCCCCTGCAGACAAAAAGAAGCAGATAAAGAGTATCGAGGAAGGTACTATAAGACCAAAGTTGAAGAGTTTTAAGAGTAAGCGAAGTAGATTCGTGGAGAGATTTGAGAAAAAATACGGAAAAAAGATTACCGATGACAACTTCATCAGCAAAAACATTATATCTAAAGTTGGGATAAATCAAATCCTTAAAAAGGGTATGGGTGCGTACTTTAGTTCAGGTTCTAGACCAAATCAAACACCTCAATCCTGGTCTCGTGCAAGATTAGCTTCGGTTATTATGAATGGTCCGGCCAGGAAGGTAGACATTGAGATCTGGTTAAAATACAAAAAATAAATTGACTTAAAAAAAGTTGATAAGTTAATTAAAGAATAAAAATGAGTATATATAAGATTTATAATGATAATGAATGCTACATAGGCAAAACAACTGTAAAATACGTATCAAGTCGTATAAGTAAACATAGATATTTATTTAATAGTGATGCAAAATATCAATGTAGTTCTAAAATAATTTTATCTAAAGAAGGTTGGAAATGGTGCGTATTAGAATCAAATATAGATAAAGATAAATTATCTGAAAGAGAACAATATTATATTAATAATAGTGAAGGTTGTGTAAATGTTTCTAAAGTTCTTTTATCTAAAGAAGAAAAACTAGAAAGAAATAGAGAACTACATAAAAAATATTATGAAAAAAATAAAGGCACTGATAAAGACCCTAATTTTAATAGGCAAGAATATAAAGCGATTTGGAAACTTAAAAAAAAATATGGTGATGATTGGATAAATCATACAAGAAAATACAAAAAAATCTAAATCTATATTATATGTCGAATATAGATTTTGACAAAATAAAGCCAGGTGCCTTAAAAAGGCAGTTAAGAGTGCCCCAGGACTATAAATTCAAACTTAAGGATTTAGACAAAATGGCTAAAACTCCCAACGGTGAATCTGTCATGTTCGAGGGCAAAAGTTTTAAAATGACCCCCCTACTTAAGCGTAGGGTAAATTTTGCCAGGAATGCTAAAAGATTTGCCTCTAAGAACAAGGGCAAAAAAAACCCAAAAAATCCGGTTAGTGATGATCAAATAGATTTTGCTTTACAGCGATTATATCCGCGCACTTTGGACCAATCTGCATATAGAGTAGAAACCGTTGGGGATCCCCAACCGATAGCCCAAGCAAATCGGGCAAGGGATTATATGAATCGTCAATTTGCGCAACGCAATGAAAATGCAACCGCTTTTGTTAATCCTGAAGGCAGAATTGTTGTTGCAAAAATACTCCCTGATGGTCCTCAAATCAATATAAGAAGTAATCAAGTAAGGCAGGAGATTCTTAATACCGTCGATAATATGGGAATGGAACCATAAAAATAGCTGATATTGTGGGTTAGAATTGTAGCCACAATATCAACCTACAATTAATCTTAATTACGCAAAATACCTACAAAATTCCGTCTTACTAAAAAAAAGGAACTATTGAAAATTGACCCGGAAGCAAAAGGGGGGTAAGTGGAGGCCCGGAGGGGGAGAATTCAGCTGTCCCTCTGACCCTGTGCTGTCCCTTACTGAATTTATACTTTACATATTCTTTATACAATAACCTTACGATATATGTATATAAAATATTTATAATTGTTTATAGTTTATGGTAAGGGACAGAAGGGACAGAAGGGACAGTATATTTATAAAAGAGAATAAAAATAATTAATTAATTAAATTAAATATTTTATAAAGAATTAGTGAACGCTGTCCTCTGTCCCTGGCGTCCTTACTGTCCCTTATTCCTTATACAAATCCTTCTGTACTGCCGTACTTTTGCTGTACTGACTGAATTTTAGGTTTTATTTTTTTTATACATATACCTTACCATATATGTATATAAAATATTTATAATAGTTTATAGTTTATGGTAAGTACAGCTAGTACAGCTAGTACACTACTTTTTAAAAAGAATAAAAAATAATTAATTAATTAAATTAAATATTTTATAAAGAGTTTTAAACCCCCGTACTCCGTACTCCCTGTACTCTCTTATTCCTTATACAAATCCTTCTCAAAATCCTCCTCATCCACCCACGCAAGGAACTTTTGCTGATTAAAAACCTTATACCTTATGCAGTTGCTTTTTACATATTCCATACAATCCTCACTGATCTCCCTTTTTAATTGTAAACCAAATTTGCTCGAGGCCATAATATCCATTCTTTTACTTTCTTTCCGTGCATAGTGCTTATAAAGGTCGTACATGTTATCATTGCTAATGTATTTTCGGTCTTCGGTAGATCTATCATCCCACATATCTTTAATGCGTAAACGGTCTTCAAGTGGACAACCATGTTCTTCCCAAGTTCTTCCAATCCAAATAAGGAACATTTTAACCATCGAGAATGCATTATACCGCATTTGTCTATATATTTTACCCTTTACTCTGTCTCGAGACGCATTAAATTTACTGACATCCCTGTTTTTAAGGTATTCAAAGAAGTATCGCATAATTCGTGGGTTCTGGATATCTGCCACTATTTTATTAAATATATCAGTATTATTTGCTACTGAACTATCTCCAGCAAATATGGCGAATCGTCTATCACTATCACTCACTTTTACTGCGTTAGTATTATTCGTTGTAATAAAAGGGTCGCAAATATTAGCCACCTGTACAGCATCTACACACTTCAATTCTCTATTCCAAACTGGGTCTGTAATAAAACTCTTCAAACCCTCACTTCCCATGTAGGATTGTTTTGCATCCATCTCATTCATTACACATATCAAACTCTCGGCACAATTACCAAATCTACCAATAACATCGTCAAGACGGGACGTAGATTTAAGATGTTTATCTTTAAAATGCCCCAAAAACGCACCCCAAATACCTTCAGTAATCAGTCCCTTACCTATTCCCTGTGCTTCGCTATAAAGCACCACACACACTCTATTCTTTTCACCTGGCTTTTGCACCTTCAAGGCATATATATTCCTCAAATAAGCCACGGCTTTACAATCATAACCACAAACAATATGGAATAAATGGTGGATATTTGTTAGACAGCTGTCATCGAGGGTATTATCGAGTGGTTCATCCCCCACCGGCCACCCCTTCCAAGTATTTTTTACATTTGTAGGGCATTTTAGAGGTGGTGGATAACAGCCAAAGTCATCATAAGACAAACGGTCCTGCTGACTAGCCCACCAATTAAAGAATGGTAGTTCTTTTAAACCCCCATTATCGCCTTTTACACGAATCTTAAGATTGTTGAAGCGAAGCTTAAATTTTTTTAGCATAAAATATAAATCATTGTTCTTCTCTAACAAAACATCATGCTTATTCAAGTATGCAAAATATTCCTCAAAATAATCCTTCATCGCTTTTAGTTGCTGTGGTGTATGTTGCTCTGTCTTCGTATCACCTCCAAGTTGATCAAACACTTCCGAGCGAAAATAATTAGGCGAAGGCGGGGCCAGGTTTTTATCTTCAAGGTCAAGTGGCTCACGGAAGGGTTTTACAATAAATTTAAATCGCCACGATGGATTATTAATAGCATTTAAATCTTCCTCTGTGATTGGCTTATTTTTTGCAACCTGGAAGCCATCGTAAATAAAACTAGTAATCGTGTGTCCCCTATTCTTCATTGTCTCAATAGCATCCCTTACCAAATTGGCTTCTTTATTCTGAAGAATAATAGCAAGTACTTTTTTGTAATTTACTTCGGTTGCTTCATCATAAGTGGGTGGACGACCAACACACTTCTTCACATTATTATAATGGTATTTTACTTTGGCGATTTTGAATTCGTTAGGGTACGAGGTGCATATTTTACGAGCCACATAATTGATCTCCTGCTCATAGATAAGGAAGCAGTCAGGGATTTTAAAATCACTGCGCTCAAAACCAAAGGCATTCATCCATGTCCCAACAGTACCACCAAATAAGGTCAGGGTATAAAGCTGTTTGATAACGTCTTTAAAATTTTTATTATCTTTATTTTTCATATTATACCGTTTAATCGCCTCTTCTTTTACCATAAATCTATTAATGACCTCTTCACGGTGTTCTGCGTATTCTTTTATTTTGGTATAGGAATGCTCCTCCATTTGTCCATTATCTTTAATTTTCTCACAGTAAGCTAGTACGAGATTAGGATGACACGACACAACATCCACATCAACTTCACTGTTAGAGAACAAGGATGCCCTCGCTCTATTCCACATATAAGTTGTGCTGTACATCGCATCCGGGTAATATCTTCCAAAGGGGATATCTTCATCATCCACCTTCACCTTTTTTTGCCTATACATAACCTTTAATTTGCCTCCGTTCTTCTTAACCTGTCTCAACAATCCTTCAAAACGAGCCCTATCAGCATCATAAATATCGACATGTCGTGCAACCTTCTCCAGGGTGGCTAAATCATAGCGTTCCTCGAACTCCATAACTATAAATATTAATTAGACAATATATTTAAATCAATTTTTAAATATATTAATTAAATTAATTAGAACTTTTGATACTTCTCACTTTGATTGGGTTTATAAGCGTGTCCTATCAACCTTAAGATGCGATTTTTATCGTCTATGGTTGGGTTTGTAGAGAGAAAATGCGATAAATAGATATGCCTAAATGAATTGCCGGTGAGGGCTTTATCGAGTAATTTTTTGGATGTGGTTTTAAGTGCATTGGTTATACCTGTTTGCGTCATAGGCGAGGCATCAGCATTTACAAGGAAGACAGGTTCTTTTTGAGTGGGTAAATAATTATCGAGGTAATTATGGATAATTTTATTTAAAATAGGATTCTCGATAATATATTTTTGCTGTCCGACAGATTTAGATGTTTTATAAACATTAAAAATAAACATATACTTACCGTCGCCTATATTGACTAAATAATTATAGGATTTTTTGAGCGAGGATGCATCACGCTTTAAATTAGCACCTTCCCTAATTCGCATATTCATAAAATTACCTAACCTGACAGAAGGCATTAAGCTAAAAAGGGCGAGGAGCATATAATTACGATAAGCTGTAAATGCGTGTTTTTTATTGAGGAACTGGCCGGATAAATCTTCAATCATTTTGACTAGATCTGGATGGTCGACCCAATTCTCCTGTTCTTCCTCGCTTTTAGATTGGTCGTTTTGCTGTTCGGCTCTTATTTGCACCAGGTCATTCAACACATCAGTATATTCTTTTTGGAGTTTTTTAGGTGCATCATTTAGTTTAAGGAATGCTCTAACAGCTAAAATAGTTGAGATCGCTGTACTCGTAGAGAATTCACCTATTAGGCGACCTGCTATCTCGTTTGGATTTTTGAGTGTCTCAACATTTATGTCCTCAAACGATTTATTTAAAATACGTTCTAATCTACGAAGGTTGCCTCGCATCGCAGAATAAGTGTGTCGTGATTTAGAGCCATTACGCTCCATATATTTATTTAAAAATTCCTCCATTTATATAATGATATAAAAAAACGATGACATTTAATTCTATTTTCTCTCTAGGTTTTATATGCAAAAGGTAAAAATAGGAGCGTATACTTACATGAAGAGTACTAGAGCAGATAAGAAGCTAATGGCTATTGTGGATGGTAAAGAAGTCCATTTTGGTCAAAAAGGATATAAGCATTTTAAAGATGCGACCGGCCTATTACCAAAATCACAAAATCACGGCGACGAAAAAAGAAGACAAAATTATCTAACGAGAAGTGCAAAAATAAAAAACAAAAAAGGTCAATTCACCAAGGATGACCCTACGTCGAGCAACTATCATTCCAGAGTGGCGTTATGGGGAGGTTAAGTAGGGCTTTTTTTTAGCCCATCTTTGATAACGATTATCACGCCATATTTTATAATTAAATTCATTATACAAATCAGCCAATTCTTCTTTTGCCTGTGTTCTTAATTTGTGCCGATAAGTATCTAAATGTAATTTTAATTGACTAGGAGCACCAAACTTTAGATTACATAATTCACAATAGTATTTTTTAGAGTTTTTTATTTTTTGCTGAGACTCTTTATTGACATAATAGGTATGATTTTCTTCCGGATATTCACTTCTATAAAAACTACTGTTGCGCGCATTATCTTTGTGAGTTCCCCATCGTAAATTTGTATAATGATTATTAAAAGTATTTCTATCAATATGATCACAAATATTATTGATATCACTATGTCCCTCGCAAAACGCCAAAGCAACTAATCTATGAATCAAATAATTCGTTTTTTTTTCCTTTTTGCGTATTTGAATAAAGTAATAAGGGCAAGTTCTACCTTTATTCAAAATACATGGTTTTAAAGGCCTTTCATCGCCATTAGGCAAAATCCTTTTGATATTGCCAAAATTCGAGATAAAATATCTATTATCAAAGTCGCACACTTTCCATTCCTCCATAAATGGTAAATATATTATTCATTATTCCAAATCAATTTTTTGTAAAAACAGTGAGATTTAAATAAAATTCAAATCTTTTGCAAAATTCATTTTATAACAGATATACCAAGTTCCAAATGGAGGAGTATATTTTTTTTTATTATTAGTTAGATGTGTAAAAGTAGGTCTATTATTTGGAATAATTAATTGAAGATGCTCTTTGAATAAGTTTTGGAATTTTTTAGTTAAAAAACAATTTGGTTTTGCAATAATTATAAAAGGTTTATCTAATTCTTTTAATCTATTACATACATGAAGCCATTTGGAATATGGAGGATTGTCTATTATCAAGTCATATTCAGGAGTATAACTAAAAAAATCCTTATCTTCGTGAATAATATCAAATCCCATCTCTTTAAAATATTCTTTTTGCTTACCATCGCAGTAAAACGGCGCCCATATTATTTTATCTTTTGGAATAAAATCCTTAATTATCTGCCAGCCACTTTTATCTGTGGCGTAATTATCGCTCTCCTTATCTTTTGTAAAACTCATATATATTTAAGTGAGGATGATAATTACGTGAGCCAAACATAGAACGCTTCCCAAATCACTTTATCTTTAGGAATAAGGTGTTTAATATTATCCCAAGCTGATTTAGGTGTCATATAGGAATCATGTTTTAAAAATGTTTTTGAGTGGAATCCTGCCATTTATATTATTTATATATTTAAAGTATTTAAATTTATAATCTCATTAAATTTATATGGATAAATTCATAGCTTTAAAAATTACCCCAGATCAGGTTTTTTATGAATGCAATGTGTGTTATGAGCGATACAAAAAAAATGGATTACCATACAAAAAGGCCAAGAAGGTTATTCACATTCACGGCAACGAAGAACACTCAAATACTAATCGAATAATAGAACGTATGCACCATTCAAATGCTAATCACGTAAAAACTTTTAATCAGGTAGAGATCCATGTTACAGATGAGACAATTAGGGAGGGTTTTGATTAAATTAATAACAAATACTTATTAAATTAATCACAAAATCACTAAAAAATCCCCTTTTGAATTCAAAATTTAGTTATATTACTATATATATACGCATATAAAATATTTTATATAACTATATTTATACTAATATATCTATTTTTTACTTATATCACGGCTTTTTGGTATATTTTGCCTAATTAAATTAATCTTTTTATTCTTCTCATTAATTTTATTAGCCACTTTAGGCAACTGATTATAAATTTGCATGCCTTCTTCAACCAAAAGCTTGCGCAATCCCATATACATTTATAACACATTCTTTTTATATGGTAAGATTTTATTTACCACCGTAGCCACCACCACTCTTCTTCTTACCTATATCTGCGTGGGCTTCCTTAAGGGACATACCTCTCGACATACGACTTATCATCTGCATTCGGTGCGACTTCTTCTCGGCCGGAGACCCACCTACCTTATCAACATGCTTTTTTAAATCTTCTTTTTGCTTATCTGTCAATTTTGCCATTATAATTTATGTATTTATTTTATTTTTTACAATTCTCTCTACGATATAGATCCAATAGTTCCAAAATAGTTCCATAACCTACCTACCTAAAGGTTCTATACCTTTGGTTGCAATAGGTTTTATCGACTTTTAAAATGAAGAGTTAGAGAGAAAATCATAAATAATTATCATAAATAATTATATATGCTTGAAGGTGAATATATTGAATTAACTAATCAATTAAAAAAAAAATTCGATGAGAATGAAGCCACAGTCAATAAATTAAAAGCGATCCTAGATGAAGTTCGCAAATCTATTTTTGGCTTCTATGGTTTGGCTAGAGCTTTAGATAATTTAATTGATGACGATGACGATGCCATTTTAGAAGTAAAAACAATTAGCTCTATATTACGACACGAATTATCCGAAAGCGTAAATAGAATGATTTGTCCAATTAATAATCATTAAGGAGAACCCACAGCCATTGCATATACATTAGTAAAAGTAGTAGCACTATTATTTATTAATTTAACGTATTTTAGACCATGCATATTCAGATTTGTTGTAGCTGTTCTTTTTGTTGCCGCCAAATTATCATTCGGGAACAGTGTAGTATATAAATAATAAGTGGAGTTATCAAAACTTACATGAACCTCGACACCATCAAAATTACCAGTATTCGTATCCTCATAAAGGATATTCATAACATTCATATTTGTTGTGTCGACGGTACTTGAAGTACCACCCGACGAAGTTAAACTTATGTTGTTAGCTAAATTATTAGCAGTACCAACATTAGTCGCCTCTGTGGCGTTTATTGCAACAACATCATCACTCGCTAGAACAACAGGGAACGAATTTGCCGACGTATCTTGACCCTTAACAAAATCATCTACCACCACCTCGAGATGACCCTGTGCGTCTGTTCTTAAAGCATCTAAAGTGCCTCCATTATCCCGGCCATAGCATAATACCTGCTGTGCCGAGTTAAGTGATACATCACTACCAGTTGTAGTAGCCCCATCATCAACTCTTAAAGCACCACCAGCGGTTACATTTAGAGCGGCTGAATTGGATGTGTTGTCCTGAGCTAGAATAAGAACTCCATTACTTGTAGCAGATATAGCATCACCAATTTCGTTAACCGCACTTCCTAAATCAGTTAAACTTGCATTACTTACATCTACGACATTATCACTTGCAATAACTACTGGAAGGGAGTTTGCCGCTGTATCTTGACCTAATACAGAACTATTAATAAATCCTAGCTCCTGGACCACTTGTCCATTACTATTCACAGCTACTTCTTTTGCCGCACCAGCAAAATTACCAATCATAAGTGTACCAGTTCCGGTAGCCATTCCAGTCGTACCAACTGAGTATTGAGTTCCACCTCCCCCACCAGCGATTATATCTGCCTGCAAATGCCCCGAGGCATCGCAGAGTAAAAATGTTTCGGTTGCCGAATCGGCAATATCCGTTCTTGCTCTTAACCCTACTGCTAATGAGTTTGCTGGGCCATCATTTATACCACTATTAGAATTATTCGCTGGTGCAATATTAACGGTAGATATAATTTGAGCATTAACATTACCACTAGCGTCTGTATGAATATGTGTTGCTGTTCCAGATCCATCTCCTTCGGTATTCCCTAACACTTGTGCCTTTTGTGTTCCGTCGGTTTGGACACTCTCTTTTGCTAGGGCACTCGTATCGAGTTCTGCAGTTAATTCTAGTGTACCATCAGGATTACATTTTAAAAAAGTGGAGGTAGCTGGATCTGTAATATTGGTTCTCGCCTTCATATCTCCGCTCCCAGTCGCTCCACCATGAACATCAACAACTAAAGCATTATCGTCGGTGCATTTTACAACCTTCATCGCATCATCGGCCGTGTTGAGACCATGAACCCCGCATACTTGGGCGTCGTTATAATGGTCTTGTCTACCTGCTTTGATTTTTGAATTGAGGGTATTCATATATTATTTATTAAGATAAAAAATATATTAGTTATCAACAATCAATACTAAAGTTGACAGACCCCTTGTCTCAATATCACTATAGTCGTTATGCACCACTCTAGCCCTTAAATTACGAAGGTAAATGGTCTCACGATTATTTAAATCTAAAAATGTTAGGTAGGGTGGTGCATAAATTACCTGGCCCCGGTCGTTTGAAGTGGGTATAACATGTAAAATTGAGCGACGACCGCCACCCTCTGGTGTCTCGGCTGTCGAGAAACTATCATAAGAGTCGAGTTTAAGATTTAAAAGCTCGACAATATAAGCATCGGCTTCTTGAGGTGTCGCTAATGTAAAATCAGCAGTATAAGTGTGCTGTGCCGCCAAAATAAAACCCGACACCGCAGGAATTCTTTGATTTTTGAAGCCCATAAAACTAGCCACCTGTGCACCCTCAAATTGAATAAAATTTTGTGCTGTAGCAACTGGAGGAGACCGCTGAATGGGTGGTGCTCCTAAATTCTCCTCATTTTCCCCTGTCGATAATGTAGGTTCCGGCTCCCACGGTGAAGGCGTCACTCGTATAGCATTAATTATTGTTTTAGTATTCCCACCTCGTATTACGCAGACAGGGGCAAAAGCGTCGGATCTAATAGCTAAATCAGGACTTAATTGGATGGGCTCACTGTGTAAGGTTTCTTTAGTCCCATCGCTTCTATAAACATTCGCTTCCAAATTAGGTCCATTTACAGCTAGTTCTACTTGCTCATTTTGCACCGAATTAACGGTATATGAATTCATAGACACATCACTTCCTACTTGAACTCCTGCTTTTAATACACGATAAATTCTATCCGTTCCTGAAGTCGCCGTGACCTGAATAGCTAAATCAACCTTGGTTAAATCTATATCATCTTGGTTTATGGTTGGATTTGATGTAACACCCCAAATGTATCCTGTGTCCTCTGCGTCTGTACCAAAATCCAGTGTGGCTGTACGAGCTCTTGAGTAGCCATTACCTCTTGCGATGATATGAGGAAACTTCATATTAACGCTGTTGTCCGAGACATCGGTGGCTTCCGAAGATTTAGTCGTTCCTGTTGAAGCCATGTTGACACCACTTAAATCCCAACTCGAGCGATAAAGCCCGGCCACTGCATTCCTATATCCTACTGCCTCCAAACCTCTACTATTTTTTCTCACTAACCATTCTGTTCCTAACATTTTATTTGAGATGTCGGTGCTTTTAAAATCGCAACTTGCATTTAAAGAGCTAGTTAAGGTGTTATTCCATCTGTCTAGATCCGACAGTGAGTACTCGCCATTTGGAATAATCGCCACTCTCTCAACACCTTCGGCTATTCCATAACGAATCTCGTTGTTAAAACCATTCACAATGACAGATTTACCTATACTATCGATGCTAACACTCTGCAAAGCAATCCTCGAATTAGGTGGTAAATCAATATTCGCTTGGAATGCGGCATCAAATAAAGCTGTTGGTTCTCTTGATGTTAAACGGAGTAATCTCATGTATATATTTAAATTGATATAATATTTTTTGCTCTCCTACTATATATGGAAAGTATACATAAACTTTTTAAAGCTGTCGAAGTTATAATGAATGAAAAAGAACCTGAACCTGAATTATTGGAAGAGATGGAAGACATCCCTAAACCAAAAAAAAAGCGCAAAAAAAAATTCAACCAAATCTTCGATGTCAAAAAGAAGTAATATTCTTGTTAATTTAATTAGAACATTACTTTTTATCTGGTGCCTTCTCGCCCTCTAATATTTCTTTTTGCTCTGCAGGAGGAAGAGCCAATAGGGGATTTGGTTTAGGGGCTCTTACAATCTCAATAAATACCGTATTATCACTACCTATATTTGGTGCTAGGTCTTTATCACTATTTAGAATACGGCAATCAAAAGAAGAGAGTAGGGTAGGTGGTCCTCTGTGGGTATAAATGACTGCGTCGGAAGCTGAACCTGAAGTGTAAGAGAGATTGGTATAATATCTTGATATAATTGATGTGATTGTTCCCATATTGCGATTCTCGGTCAATAAATTAGTTTTAAAGTTTGCATTAATACTTAATAGGTAATAGGCAAAAGGGAGTGCGGTGGCTGAATTGGTAATTGAACGGTTTGCTTCAATCTCATACTGCTTGTCTGACGAAGAGAATACGTTAGCGTTGGATGGGTCTAACTCCGGTGGTTGGAATGATGGGTAAGTACTATCTTTATCGCCTTTTTGAACAACATTATCGAGAGAAAAGAACCCTCCTGTCATATTTACCCCATTAATTAATGCATCAGGGAATACAGGAATGGATGCTGGAACGCCGTTTACTAGGGTATCGGTGGGATTACCACTTGGGTCGGCGACAGAACTGATTATAGATGGTTTAACTAGGATGTTGCCTAAATCAAATTTAATCTTCCCTCCCGCGGTGACATTTTTAACACCAAATCCTAATGTCCGGCCCCAAAAATCGGTGGGTTGTTGCGTCTCTTTTACTCTTGCATATAAATTCTTAATTAAAATGCCTCCTGCCTTCAAAACAGGGAAGGTTTTATTGTCGCTACTTGGGAACTGCTGTGCAAATACCAGTCCGACGGTAACAGCCCCTCCGCCACCTTGATAAAGTGGGGAATGAAGGAAGTCAAATGAGAAGCGTTGTTTATCGGGGTTGTAAGCTAGGGATATTTGAGATGCTCCAACATATCTCGCCCCAGCTTCGGTATTTGTATTGTATTTATAGCCAAAAACTCCAACGGTCCCACCACTCGGGTCGCTTCCACTCGCATCAATCGTAGCTTCAATAAAAGCTAGATCACTTGAAGGGTCGCCACCTGGAGCACCATAACCTACTCTTCTCAAAAACTTATTTGACCCTGATAATTCTGTATTAGTAATAGATTCAGGTGGAATTGCTGTAAATTGACGATTAATCTCTTCTGCTAAATCAGTTGGGTCATAATTTACACCCGGCCCACCAGCTAATTCAACCTTAACGGTTTGCAAAAAAGGTTCGTATAACGTACCCTTTACTGGATTACCGAATACTTGGACATTTTGTTCGGTGTTGATGGGTGTTGCGGGTTCGGGAACGACCTGACCGAATAATGGGAATAAAATGTTTTGATAAGCTGTTGTTAAATTACCTAGAGTATAGGGCTGTTTTTTTAAAGCATCCATGCGTTTACCAAAATTAATTCTAGGAACACCATTAGCATTGTATCCTTGCACGATGTAAATACCTATTGGACCATCTTGCGTAGCAGGAGCTCCAGTTGTGATATAGTTCGGGTTGCCTATTGGTATGGCAGGATTAGTATCCTTTTTATATAAAACATTACAGGGCAAAGAGAACATTTGGAAGGATTGTAAAATCTCTTGACCCGGTAAAGGAGCACCAGGTATCTCTGTAACTTTATATTCAGCGACACCATCAGTATTAGTATACCAAAAGGCAATTTGGAATGCGTTTTGCTGAATACCCCAGCCGAGGACATCTTGGGCTACGACCAAAAAATTTTGAAGTGATGTTACATCAGTATTACCACTTAAATCTTTTACTTCACAACCTACGTAAACATTGCCATCGTTTTTGACTGCTCCGGCCCCTTCAGTATTAGGTGGTACTAAAGGACGAATTGCAGAGTTAGACACATCGACATTCGTGCCTCCTGGGTTATTTTTTGCACCCTCCCAATTCATATTATAAAGGTAAAAATCCATAAACAATTCTAAAGTTTCTGGAATAGGAATTTTTTCATCAGTACTAGGTCCGGATTGTGATTTTGTATCTACAAAAACATTCCTAGTTAATATTGAATCACCCTCGAAGAGTTGTACTGATTCATTTAAACGAGTAGTCCATTCCCCAAATGATTTATGGGGTTGGAGATTATCTTTATTGCGAAGCTCAATTACCATATTCTCGCTCATATTTATTATATAATAGTAAGATATTATTTAATAAAAATTAAAGGTATTGAACGACATATCCTCCTCTTCCATCTAAAGCAACTGCTTTGACTACTTCACCAACAACAACGACATCGAGGGGCTGGGATGAGTGTCTGTCGTTATCGACACCGTAGCGTCCTACTTCTAAAATAAGTTCTTGAATTCTCTGTCCAACTTCACACCCGACGAAGTCCTGCTGTCCAACACGCTGAAGAATATTACCGCCGGAGACATCAGCCGAGATGTAATCGCTCTGCTTCTCAAATCCAGTGTACTGGAAGCCCTGTACGATGTTTTGAGCACCCCACGTGTCGGTGAGTAAAGCCAATCTGCGGTTAGAGACACAGGCAGTATCACTTCCTTCGAGGGCTGTGCCGGGAAGAACATTTGAACCGTTGACCCGGAGCTGGAAGCTAGATCTCCACATAGAAGCTGACTGGAGCTTACCATATCCAATAAGGGTATTCGCACTCTCGAGTGAGCTGGTCTCGGTGGGCTGTTTGACTATCATGCATCTCTTAAGGGTCTTGTTGTTAAATCCATTAAGAAGGAATGAACTGCTCTGCTCGTGCTGGGCGGCAGCGGCATTACCGGGGTTTGCACCTGATTTGGAAGCATTAGGGACATCAACAACTCTTACTTGGTCGGTCTCGAGTGGATGATAAACAACACCACGATAAGAGCTCATAAGTTTATCTGCCGTAGCACCATCGGCAACTCTATCGACAACCATGAGGGCATCCGATGTGGAGGTGACACCAGCGGCATTCGTTTTTACTAAATTATATTTGTTCTCGGCGGGACTATTGTACTCGACAACTATGCGAAGTTGGCGGAAGAGTGTGGTGGGCACTACCATAGAACTTCCTAAAAAGGATAAAATATCCTTAAGGGAGATCCATGCCTCTTCGGGTGTAGCATCAACAGCATTTTCGAGAATCTCGAAGTTCTGGCATTCGACTTTAGGTGGTCCTGCTTTAAATTCATTCCCACTTAAATCATAAACACCTTCGGCAGTATATCCTAAACCGTTGTACTTTAAGTGCCTGTTCATTGATAGGTTTTCATCGTTAGAGCGACCAAATCCTTTAATTGCAGAGAGGAGTGGTGCTAATCTAAACTGGTCTAAAAGCTCCGAACCATCATAAATCGATACTGATT
>Ga0070750_10000540_pt1 | contig 21038 bp, 33 predicted proteins | sample VirMetDEL_Nov_24_FD_77013 | JGI IMG/M metagenome (GOLD analysis project Ga0070750, IMG submission 77013) | Aqueous microbial communities from the Delaware River and Bay under freshwater to marine salinity gradient to study organic matter... | ecosystem: Environmental > Aquatic > Marine >...
ACCTAATGTTGCTAACAAAGCATTCATGCTAATGAAAAAGCATATTGCTGGATTAGATACGGATGTGAGAGATGGCATTCATATGTTGTTAAAGAAACACGGCATGATAAAGAATGGTCGTATGGTGCAAGAATCTATTGAACTTGATGAAGGATTGCGAATGGAAGAAATGTTTGAAGAGGCAATGCTCAATGAATTTTCTGATGCACAATTAGCACAACTTAAAAAGGCATATGCAGACCTTGACCGTATCAACGTCCTATCTCCTACCTACAAGAAATTGAAAGCAATGATTGCTAATATGGATGTCAAGGCATTGGAGAAGGTTGCACGAGCAAAGGTTAAGTTTGTGTCTCAGATTGCTGCACGAGAATATGAAAAGAAAAGTGGTAATCGATTAAAGGCAAAGGATTACATGGGAGAAGGTTGGGAACCGTTAGAAGAAGAATCGATGTACAAAGTTGAAATTCAAGGTATGCCAACATCCTTCGTTCAGGGCGATAGCATTAGTGGAGTGAAAAATACTCTAAGACGATTGCTCAAGAAGCCTGACTATATTCAAATGATCAAGCGTGTTCCTGAAACTGAAATGAAGAAATATTTCCGTGATCGTATTTCAGGAAAAGAGATTGAAGAGTCTAAAATTGCATCAGCCGCTGATAGAGCTGTTATGAAGAAAGTCGAAGCAATCATGGAGCCGACACAAAACGTCGACCAAGCGATTGCTGCCGTTGCTAAGAAATTAACTGGTGGAAACAAACTTGCCGCTAAAAAATTAGTAACACAAACTCTCAAGCAAATGATGGGAGAAGAGACATTAGCAGAGAAGTTGAGCCCATCCGATTCTATCGACAGGTGGATCAGTGACTTTGTACACTCTGATGATAAGCGTTTTGAGGGAAAAACAAAAGAAGAGCGCATTCGTATGGCAAAAGGTGCTTACTATTCTGCACAACGTAACGAAGCACTTGATCCAGTAGGTAAAGCTGATGCAGATATCGACAACGATGGTGACGTAGATAAATCAGATAAGTATTTACACAATCGTCGCAAAGCAATAAAGAAATCAATGAAGAAGGAAAACAAAAAGGAAAAACCTTCTGGAGATACTAGTAAAATCAGCGGCAAAAAAGAAAAAGTAACTATCAATCCAAAGGTTGGTGAATAGTTTTTATAAATAGAACATAGGTAAATTAATAGGAGAACTATTATGGCATTATGGGGAAATACGGACGCACTCGCTGCCGCTCCGAAATATATCGCTCCCACAGTTACCGTAGATGGTCAGACTGTTGCAGCTAACACTGTTACTGCAAATCAGCATGGCTTCATTACGGGGGATCGAGTTACGTATAGTAATACTGCAAACCCAATCGTAGGTTTGACTAGTGGTGACATTAAATTTGTGATTCGTGTTGACGCAAACAGTTTTCAAGTTGCTGACAGCGCAGTAGACGCCGCCGGTGGTACAGAAACTACAATCACCGCCGGTGGTGCTGGAAGTGCTACTGATACATTTCAAAAGACACCTGAGAATTTGTTTTTCATCGATTACGAAGAATCACAGCAAGCAGAGAACCAAGCTCGTGGTTTGAATGGTCCTGGTTGGTGGTTGTATGAGACATATACAGATGCATATGGTAATACTCGCCATAAAGCAGAGTGTCTTGTACCGATGGTGATCGCTGCTGCTGACGCTGGTGACGCTGGTGTTACTGGTGATACTGCAGTTGAAGACGCTACAGCCGTTGATCGCACGATTACAATTGACGCACAGCCGGTTGCTGCGAGTGTAACATCACCTGATCCTGCATCATTCGTTGTTGCCGCTTCAGTTGATCCAGCAACTACTATTACATTCCAGTGGCAGGTTTCTACTGATGGTGGTAGCAACTGGGCTAATTCGACTGCTGCAGCTGGTACGACTTCATCAACGCTTGATGTTGTAAGCACTGACGCAGATTATGTTGATGCTAACCAGTTCCGTGTTGTTGTGTCATCTGATGGTGCGACAGACGTTACTTCAGACGCAGTATTGTTGACTGTTGCATAATAAGTAATAGGGGGTACTCCGGTACCCCCAAAGTGGTCCGAGTCCCGGTAGTAGCATTCCCTTAATTGGGTTTAAATAATAAGGAATAAAAATGGCAGATAAAAAAATAACGTCTTTGACCGCACTCACTGAGCCTGCGGGAGAAGATCTCTTACTAATTGTTGATGATCCAGCCGGAACCCCCGTATCAAGGCGGGTAACACTGAATGATGTTTTTGGTGCCACAACAGTAGGCGGAACTCCACTAAGTAAGTTATCTCTTAATGTATCTGGAACTTCTGATATAACCTCTACAGGAGCAACCACAATCACTTCTGCGGGATTGACTATCGCTAGTGATGTAACATTAACCTCCCCAGCATTTAGTTCAACTAACACAACTTTTGATGTTACGACAACGACTTCTGATATCGAAGCTGGTACGTCTATTACATTAGATAGTCCATCATTAGTTATCACAGAACCTAGTGCAGACGTTGCAGTTTCAGTTGCAGGTAGAGTAGAAGCTACAAAAACTGTTAGGGCACAAGAACACTTAGTTGTAGGCGCCGGATCTATTCCTACGTTTGGTGCCGGTGTGCCTGCTGGGGGAGTTATCGTACTTCCCGTGAACACTGAACCATCAGCCGATAACATCGATGGTTATCCAGCGGGGTCTGTTCTCGTAGGGGAAACTGGTGGATCATATTATCTGTATATAGTTACAACTAGTGCAATTCAAGCAAACGCTATTAAAAGAGTCGGTTTTACTAACTACTAATATAGATGTTTGATTTGAATGATGATAATTTTGAAGAGTTTGCGATAGCAAATTATGACAATCCGAATTGTGTTTCTGTGCTAGAATTTTTGGATGATTTGAAAAAAATAAGATATATAAAAAGGTTACTTAATAAGTACGCAGAAAAAAGAGAATTAAAAGAAAGACTGATACTAAATCATATTATATTCCTGACCAATGTATTTGGGGTATATGGTACAGTCAATATGCTTACTTATAAGATTGATGATGATCAAGTACCTTTTCTAAACAGTTTTTTTGTTTTTTTGAATTACTATGATTCTAATGTAGAGCACGATTTGGATTTATTGGATAGGTTAAAGGAATTAATTTAATGTCAAGCCTCGTAGATTTATACCTTGTGTATCGTATTTTGCGAAAGCTGACTACGCCTTTCAATCAGTGGGACGCTTACAAAACGGGTGTTATTGATGCGCAAGGCAATCTTCTAAAGAAGAATAATGATCGCAACACGCAAGCGGAAAGACAATCTTTCAGCAAGTTTGATTTGATGATACTTAAGTTAAAAAGGTTATTAGAAAAAGTTCCTGGCGGTAGATCAAAATTTGCGTCATATGCAGCAGCATTGCTTTTAATAAAAGAGGGTGATGAAATTGGTGATGACGACCAATTATTATCTGAAAGGCTAGATGCATATCTTGCAGGAGAAAACAGCAATCTTGTAGAATACATTTATGAAAGCTCAAATCTTGAGGCTGAGTACGGCGAAGTGTTTGTTAAATCCGCACTACAAATCAAAGCACAGAAAAAGAAAGTTGATGAACTCAAAGCAAAACTCGATGCATTCGGAGGCAAGTCATCTGTAGGTTTAACTTCTGACGAGACAAGATCAAATCCTAAATGGAGAGCCACTAAAAGTGCTTTAGATTTGGAGTTCAAGAAGTTGCAGAACATGAACGCCAAAATGACAAAAGTGTATGGAAAGCAGATGCGAGATTTGAGAAACAAAGATCGTAATGCATATCAAAACTTGTTTGTTCGAGAAGAAATCACCAACAACGTAGGTAGTGGTAATATTGCGGGCATTGACCGAGGCAAACCATTACTGAAAGTTCGTCGCAAAAAATTTGCTGACAATGACGTTTTTGTCGTTGACACAAAGAGATATCTAAAATCCAGATTCGGCAAGAAAAAATATCGACCGTATGAAGAGTGTGTCGGTGATGATGAAGTTGGGTGTGCTATTCGAGAGTATGGATTGAAGTATCCTAATCGTCCTATTATTATCGAAGATGAAACGACAGGCGCAATGCTGTTTCTTCGATACGGAAAAACAGGAATGTTTACCGGTAGATAACTTGACTTTATAGTCAAAATTTGTTATCATTCCTTTCCGGAATAAGAGTATACATTATGAGCATGTGGTTAGACCAAAAGTATGTTGGTATTCTGTCTATACACCTAGATCAATTCAAACGCAAAGGAAGTGGTGATTTCAACTTCCGATGTCCAGTATGCGGTGACAGTAAGAAGAGCAAGACAAAAGCCCGAGGATACATCTTTCCGAAGAAAGGTGGACTTTTCTATCACTGTCACAACTGTTTAGTTGGAATGAGCCTTGGAAATCTAATTAAGCATGTTAATTCGAATCTATATAAAGAGTATCAATTGGAACGGTACTCTGAGGGCGACACTGGACGCAAGCCCCACAAGGATCATGGATATGTTTTCAAACCACTCAAGTTTGGAAACTCTCAAACGGAAACATTGTTCGATCGAATTTTAACGCCAATAAAAAATTTGAGTGAAGATCATGAAATCGTTGAATACGTGCGTTCTAGAAAGATTCCTGAAGATAGATATAATACCCTTTACTATGTCGAGAATATACAAGATCTTAAAAAATTAGCACCTGGATACGAAGACAAGATTATCACAAACGAGCCTAGGATGGTACTTCCATTCTACAATAAGGATAATAAACTTGTCGGATTAACAGCGAGAGGCATTCGAGGGGAACAGTTTAGATACCTAAATCTAAAGATCGATGAAGATGATCCTATGATTTTTGGTATACATAACATAGACTTGGCTAAACCAATCTATGTGACAGAGGGACCGATTGATAGTTTGTTTTTACCTAATAGTGTAGCTTCCGGTAATGCAAACTTGAGAGTCGTGGCAGATCATCTGCCGAAAGATAAACTTGTTTTGATATACGATAACGAACCACGAAACGATCAAATCGTTAAAAATATGCAGAAAGCAATTGATGAGGGATTTTCTCTATGCATATGGCCAAAATCGTATTGCGAAAAAGACATAAATGACATGATAGTGAAATCGTCAATTGAGTCGAATGAATTGATTTCTACTATCAAAGCAAGAACGTTTTCAGGAGCGAGATTGCTGCTAGAGTTTAACGGTTGGAGAATATAAAAAGAAATGAAAGAAGTAGTACATGGAATCACCGTAGAATATTCACGAGATCAATTGTTTGATGAATTAGGAATCAAAAGACTCAAAGAGTCTTACATGAGGGAGGATGAAGAGTCACCGCAAGAAAGATTTGCATTTGTAAGTTCACAGTTTGGAAGTAACCCAGAACACGCACAAAGATTATACGATTACAGCAGTCGCCATTGGCTGTCTTACTCCACACCAATATTGTCGTTTGGTAGAAGTGCACGAGGATTGCCTATCTCGTGTTTTTTGCCTTATCTGCACGATAGCGCAGAAGGTTTAGTCGAATGCTTGTCTGAAGTTAACTGGTTAAGTATGCTCGGTGGGGGTGTTGGTATTGGTGTGGGCATTCGCAGTTCGGATGAAAAGTCTGTTGGTATTATGCCACACCTTAAAACATACGACGCAAGTTGCCTTGCATACCGGCAAGGTAGAACTCGTCGAGGTAGTTACGCAACGTATCTTGACATCTCACACCCAGATATTATTTCGTTTTTAGAAATGAGAAAGCCTACTGGCGATCCTAATATGAGAGCATTAAATTTACACCACGGCGTCAACATCACAGACGACTTTATGAATATAATCGAAAAATGTATGATCGATTCTAATTATGATGATACGTGGGAATTGAAAGATCCAAACAGTGGTGAGGTTCGTGAAACTATTTCAGCCAAGTATTTGTGGCAAAAGATTATCGAAAATAGAATGCTGACGGGCGAACCGTACATTCACTTTATTGATACATCTAACGAAGCGATGCCACAATCACAGAAAGACTTAGGATTGTCTATCAGACAATCTAATCTATGCTCTGAAATCATTCTACCTACAGATAAAGACAGAACGGCTGTATGTTGTTTATCGTCTGTCAATCTTGAGTACTATGATTCGTGGAGTAAGAATCCGCAGTTCTTGCGTGATGTCGCAGAGATGCTAGATAATGTTCTTCAGTATTTTATTGACAATGCTCCCGCCGCTATCTCTCGTGCTAAGTATAGTGCAATGCGTGAGAGAAGTATCGGTATCGGTGCGCTAGGATTTCATGCGTATCTACAGAAGAACAATCTTGCGTGGGAGAGTGCGATGGCTGTCTCCGCTAACAACAGAATGTTCAACTATATAAGTAAGAAATTAAATGAAGTAAATCTAGAGTTGGGTGAAGAACGTGGTGTCGCACCTGACGCTAATGGAACGGGAAAACGTTTCTGTCATATGATGGCGATTGCACCTAACGCATCATCGTCTATCATTATGGGTAACACGTCACCGTCTATTGAACCGTATAGAGCAAATGCGTATCGTCAAGATACTCTTTCAGGCTCATTCTTACATAAGAATAAGTATTTGGATGAACTTATTGCAGAAGAGTCCAAAGAAAAACCTACTAACTGGTATGAAGATACTTGGAGTTCGATCATCGCAAATGATGGTTCTGTTCAACATCTTACTTGGTTAGATGATTACAAAAAAGACGTATTCAAAACATCTATGGAAATAGACCAGAGATGGATTGTACAACACGCCGCAGATCGACAAACTTTCATTGATCAAGCACAGTCATTGAATTTGTTTTTTAGACCTGATGCAAATTTAAAATATATTCACGCAGTACACTTTATGGCGTGGAAACAAAAATTGAAGACTTTATACTATTGCCGTTCGGAGAAGATAGGAAAAGCAGATAAAGTCGCAAAGAGAATAGAAAGGGAAGCAATCAAGGAACTAGATATGAAAGCAATCGTTGAAGGCGATCTGTGTCTAGCCTGTGAGGGATAATATGAAAAAGGAAGAATTAGTTTTAACAGACGAGAGAACTTACTTTAAGCCTTTTAACTATCCTTGGGCGTATGATGCATGGCTCAAACATGAACAGAGTCATTGGCTTCATACAGAAGTTCCAATGTTGGAAGATGTAAAAGATTGGAAGAAAAAACTTACCGACGAAGAAAGATATTTTTTAACGAATATCTTTAGGTTTTTTACGCAAGGTGACATTGATGTTGCCGGTGGATACGTAAAAAATTATTTACCATATTTTCCTCAACCAGAGGTTCGAATGATGCTTATGGGGTTTGCCGCTCGTGAGGCGCTGCACATCGCTGCTTACTCGCATCTAATAGAAACTGTGGGGATGCCTGAATCTACCTATTCTGAGTTTCTCGAATATCAAGAGATGAAAGAGAAGCACGACTATGTTCTTGGAATATCTTCGAAGAACGGCGATAGGTCTTCAACCGCAAAACACATTGCGGTATTTTCTGCGTTTACGGAAGGAATGCAGTTGTTTAGTTCATTTATTATGTTACTAAACTTTCCCAGACATGGGAAGATGAAAGGTATGGGCCAGATTGTAACTTGGAGTATTGTTGATGAGACAATGCATGCTGAGTCTATGATCAAGTTGTTCCGTACATACATTGAAGAAAACAGAGACATTTGGACAGACGATCTAAAAAGTAAAATCTACACTATCGCAGAAAGAATGGTCGAGTTAGAAGACAAGTTTATCGACTTAACTTTCAGTATGGGAGCGATGGAAGATTTAACTGCAGAACAAGTCAAGAAATACATTCGTTATATCGCAGATAGAAGGCTAATTAGCCTAGGCATGAAAGGTCTCTTCAGAGTAAAACGTAACCCGTTACCTTGGGTAGAAGCAATGATTAACGCCCCAACACACACTAACTTTTTTGAGAACCGCAGCACTGACTACGCAAAGGGTGCTATGGTTGGAAAGTGGGATGATGTCTGGGGAGATGCGTCATAAATATAGGAGTAACTATGACAACTATTAGAGTATTTTGCGAGGAATGTAATTCGGAGTTTTTATTAGACTACGTGGATGTTGAGACCGAGCCCAAACATTGTCCTTTCTGTACTGCAGAATTAGACGATGACTTTATTCATGAACTTAATGGCGATGAAGATTGGGATGACGAGATGTTTGAGTGGCATGATGACGATGATTTGCTAAAGGAATAATGTGGATATACGAAAGTAAAGAATTTACTTCTGAAATGATTGGTGACTATTACGGATTTGTATATGAGATCACTGACACGGATAACAACAAAAAGTATATCGGTAAGAAGTGGTTTTGGAGCACAAAGAAGAAACCACCCCTTAAAGGTAAGACAAGAAAACGAATCGTCAAGTCCGAGTCGGATTGGCAAAAATATTTTGGATCTAGTGAAGAGGTAAAGTTACTAGTTGAAGAAAGTGGTGAATCGAGATTTAGGCGTGAGATCTTGAAACTTTGTAAAACGAAAGGTGAATGTAGTTATTGGGAATTAAAGTATCAAATGGAGTTTGATGTTTTATTGAAGCCTGAGGAATACTACAATTCTTTTGTTGGAGCAAAAATCCATAGGAATCATGTATTGTGAGTGATATTATGAAAGAAGTTAATGTGACAAATATTGTAAGAAACCCCATTCCAATCGGATACATCTACAACATTTATCTGAATGGTGACATCAAACAGTCAGAAGAATACATCGATACGTTTGACGTTATGCGCAACGCACAACAGAATGATATCATCTACATCCACATTAATTCAGTTGGTGGTGATGTTTCGTCTACAATTCAATTCATTCGCTGTATGGGAGATTGTAAAGCGCATATCATTTGTTCCGTTGAGGGCTACTGTATGTCTGCAGCCACAATGATTTTCCTAGCAGCAGATTCATATGAAATAAGCGATCATTCAGTGTTTATGTTCCACGATTATTCTGGGGGCACATTCGGTAAAGGTGGAGAGATGTACGATCAGATTACTCATGAAAGAAAGTGGACCGAGAACCTGTTACACGACGTGTACAAAGAGTTTATGACTAAGGAAGAGATTGAATCCTTAATCAAAGGTAAAGATATGTGGATGACTGCTAAGGAAGTCTCAACTCGACTGAAGAAGATTGATCAGTTAGAAGAAGAAAAGGAAAAGCGAAAGTCGGGTGCTCGAAAGACTAAATAGTAGACACCCATAATTATAAGGTAGTGCTATGTTTAGCAAACTCAAAGAACTTTTCTTTGGTAAAAAAGAAGAGCCTAAGAAAGCTGCACCTAAGAAAGCTCCAGCTAAGAAAAAGCCAGCTGCTAAGAAACCTGCTGCCAAAAAGGCGCCAGCTAAGAAAAAAGCCCCAACCAAAGCTAAAATCTAAAATCTATGGCAACCCTGTCTGGTAGAACGACTGCTGGTGGACCTGCTTGGGATAAGTATGTCGGAAAAAATCCTAAATGGAGAGACTTGAATCTTGTAATTGAGAACAATATGCAAGCTTCTATGGTGGATGAACGAGCAAAAAAAGTTTTATTCAGACTACAAGAAAAAGATGGTTTCAAACTTAGATCTAATCGTTTGAAGTTAATCAATAAAGTTTCGTATGCGCAAGTTCGATATAATAATAAAAATGGGCTTATTCCAATTACAAAAATCAGAAAGCCTACGTCTACAGATGTTCTAAAAGAAGAAGCTATTGCGCTTGCGGAATTGGATAAAATCATAAAAAGAATTGTTGCGCAAGTAGGACCATTTGATTTGAGGATTAAGGGAGATCCGAAAAGAAAAATCTACAAAGGCATTACAGGAACCCGCAACACTACAGAAAAATTCTTAGGTAGAGAAGCAAAGTCGGATTTCAATATAGTATCCGCAAAGGGAGATGAGATTTACATATCTCACAAAAAAGCTGGAGGAGCAAAGGCCTTTCAGCAATACGGTGGAGTTTCAAAACAAGCCGGCGTAAAGATATATAATCATCCAGAAGTTAGAGAGTTTTTGATTCAATGTAGTAATTTGATAGAAAATGGAGTTTTGATATATCCCGTCTATTCGTATATACAAGATAATGAACTTATAAATCTTTCGATATTTGGTTCCGAATATGGTAAAAAATTTGGTATTGATAATGTGACGATAATAGGTCAAGGATCAGCTATCATCAAGCCTGTAAAAAATAAAGAGCTATTTGAGCTTGACTTTTCTGATCATTTAGTTCATAATGGAGACGCTAAAAAATTCAAGACTGGACAATATAAAGCCATTCTAGGTGCGACATTTAGAGCTGGAAGAGGATTTATCATTGACGGTATTAGATATACCGGAGCTAGGTTAGGAATTTACCCTAAAGATATGATAATTAATCGTTCTGGGGCTAAAGAATTGTGAAACTTCCACTTTTTCTCCATTATTCGGCTTGACATTTACTATATGTTTTGGTAAGATACACAGTATAAGACATAGGAGAGGTAACAATGAAAAAAGCACTTACAGTAATTATTTTGATTGCTTCGGTTGTTTTTGCAATTTCCGCCGAAGCGGATGTATTTCTGGCTGAAGTTACGCAAGTAAAACCTATCGAAGTAGATAGGACAGAAATGTTATATCGACGTGATTGCTACAACGTAGAGACCCCTATCACTAACTATGAGCCTGTTTATGGATACGAGCGCAACACTGCGGCTCCTGTTATAGGCGCCATCGTTGGGGGTTTGGTCGGACACCAGTTCGGTGGTGGGAGTGGTAAAGATGCGCTGACTGTGGTTGGTGCATTAGTTGGTGCACATTCTCAGCGAGATCGTATGCGTCAAGTTGTAGTTGGACATTCTCCAGTGACACACACTCAGACTCGAACCGAGTGTAGAGAAATTCCTGTTCCTACGACTCGAACTTACATCACAGGTTATGAAGTTTGGTACTCATATGAAGGTACTACCAGACGAGTTATTCTCCAAGAACATCCTGGTGCTCATGTGCGTGTTGAAACTTCTATCACCGTTTACTAAAATTTCCTTATGAGTTGGTTTGACTCATTTTCTCGGGTGGGTAACACCACCCGTGTTTTTTTCTTGAGGATTTATAATGGCTAAGCGACTTAGAACTAAAGAAGTTATGGGAATGGGATTTGAGCCCACTTGGAATAATGATTTTAGTAAAAGTAAGTTAATGGATGCTTTCAACTTTTATAACTACTGTTATGATCAAAAGAAGGCAAAAGATTTTTTGCTCGAATATTGTAAGCATATGAAACTGACAGAAGATGCTAAGAGATTCAAATCTTTACCTGAATCTAAAGTGCCATCACAGGTTGGTTGGATAGCAAGAATGATAATGCTAGGTATGGATCCTGATGATCACACAAAATCATTCTTTGATGAGAACTATGCAAAATTATTAACTGAAAAGCCACACAAACAGAAAGTGAAAGTACAGGCATCTGCTGCACCTAAGATTTCGATTCAAGATAGAATTCTAGAACGAGCCCGTGATGAAGCCGGAGAACTCGAAGGGTTTATCGATGATTTGAAATCATCCGACTTCAAGAAAAAATATGATATCGAAAAATACTTGAAGAGTAAGAATCTGAGTTCTGTTGTTTTGCAGAAAATCTGCGATATGTTTGTTGAGCCTGCACGAGAAATCACCGCTGCAGTTAGAGGTGACGATGAACAGATCAAAGAAGCATACTCACACTTAAAGAAGCCTCAGTTGCGTAAGTTAAGTGAGTTGTATGATGACATAGTATCTGCAGCAAATAAGATTGCGATTGAAAACAAGCCTACACGTAAGAGACGCAGAATAAAAGAAAAGCCTGTCACTCAGATTGTTGCGAAAGTAAATTATTTGACTGAACACAAAGATTTAAACTTGACTGGTCTTCCAGTAGAGAAAGTCGTTGGTGCGTCTCAAGTGTGGACGTACAACGTAAAGACTAAGTTGCTTGGTGTATACAACACCGACAATGCTAGAGGTCTCACGTTCAAAGGAACGACGCTACAGAACTTCGATCCTAAGTCTAGTATAGGAAAGCGATTGCGCAAGCCTGAAGTAGTTCTTCCCGAACTGCTAGGTGCAGGTAAAATCAAGTTGAAGAAGATACTACCTGAACTAAAAACTAAAGAGCAGCCCTTGACAGGTCGCTTCAATTCTGATACAATAGTACTGAAAATTTCATAACAAGAGAACTATAAAATGATACTCGTGGATTTGAACCAGGTGATGATATCGAACCTGATGATGCAGCCTGGTATAACTAAACACGTCGATGAGAATATGATTCGCCATATGGTGCTGAATTCTCTAAGATCGTACAATACAAAATTCGGTAGTGAATATGGTGACATGGTCATATGCGCAGATGACAAAAACTATTGGCGCCGAGGTCTGTTTCCATATTACAAAGCATCCCGTAAAAAGGAACGTGAAGCATCTCCTTATAACTGGGCGTTGATATTCGAGACACTCCACAAGATCAAGGATGAGTTAAAGCAAAATTTTCCTTACAAAGTTATTCAAGTGGATGGCGCTGAAGCGGATGACATCATTGGAACTTTGTGTAATAAGTACGGGGTGTTCCTTAAAAACTCTGAGACACCTAAAATTTTGATTCTGTCTAGCGATAAAGACTTTATGCAGCTTCAGAAGTTTATCAACGTAGATCAGTATAGCCCCATGGCTAAGAAGTTGATTCGACCTGAATGTAATCCTCATGCTTTCTTGTGTGAGCATATTATTCGTGGTGATCGAAGCGACGGTATCCCCAACATCTTGTCCAATGACGATACGTTTGTTACGGAGTCAAGGCAGAAACCCATCACCGCAAAGAAACTAAATACTTGGATAACGCAAGATCCTGAAGATTTTTGTACGACAGATATGTTGAGGAATTACAATCGCAATCAAATATTGATTGACTTGAGTAAGATCCCCCAAGAACTTCAAGAAAATATTTTGCAGGGGTATGAAGACGCACCTAGAAGAGACAGGAGTAAACTCTTCAACTACTTTATACAAAACAAAATGAAAAACATGATGGAACACCTACAGGAATTTTAATATGCCACAGCGTCCCATAGATTTGAGTAAAATGACTTTGCCTGAAATTTTTAGCCATATTTCAGAACTAAAAGCGACTGAGCGGAAAACTGCAATTGTTACGATTGCTAGACTAGTGCCTCAAGTGAAAGAGTTGCTAAGACTAAATTTCAACAAGAGCATTGTATTTGACTTACCTAAAGGTAATCCTCCATATACACCACTCAACATTCCGGATAATTTCGGATACAACCGACTCAGGTCGGAAATGAGGAAATTCAAATATTTCTTTGTTAGCAGTTCACCTAATCTTAAACAGATCAAACGAGAGTCTATTTTTATTGAATTGTTGGAAAGTGTATCTCAAGAAGAAGCAGAGTTGGTTATTGCTATCAAAGATAAAAAACTAAAGTACAAAGGTATCACTAGAAAATTAATAGAAGACACAATGCCCGAAATTTTTGAGGGTGAAGATTTGGGAAAGTAGTATGGCTAAAAATAAAGACAGAGCGGGTTATAGAGGATTTCGAGAGTTTTATGACAACTACGATGACGAAGTTCCGAAGAAAAAGCGACTCAATGAAAAAAAAGGTCGAGCGAAGTCTAAAATTCGTGAAAAATTAGACCAAATTGATCTAAATAATATTAACGATGAGGACTTTGATGATTTGGATGATTATATATGAGTAACGAAGTATCCACCGGACAATACCTGATAGTCTTAGGGTTTGCGATTCTAGTCGCATTATTGTTTCCATTGTCTATGGTATGGGCAATTAACACACTATTTTCTCTTGATATTGAATATGGTTTCAAAGAATGGCTCGCAGCAGTCATTCTTTATCAAATGTTTGGTACCAAGTTTGTACCAGATAGTCTAAAACAAAATAAAAGTGAAGGATTAAAAAACTAAGGAGGTCACCCCAAAAAATCCCATTTGTTATGGTAACATTAACTTAACAAGGAGACTTGCCTATGGGAGAAAACCAACTAGAGAGATTGAAAAAACATTCTAGGGAACTTGGAAGACGAATTTTCAAGTTAAATAAAAAAGGTAAAAGTGAAGCATCATATAAGATTATGAAACGACAAGCGACACTTGATGCTTCTATAGAACAAGTCACAAGGGGGTGATCCCGCTAACAAGCGCCTCGCAATGAGGCGCTTTACTTTTGGAGATGAACCTATGAGTGGTAAAGGCAGTAAAAGGCGACCCTTCGCCGTATCAAACAAAGAACAGTACATTGAAACTCGAAACAATTTTGATAGACAGTGGGATATCATTTTTGGAGGCAAGAATATGAAGCACGAAAAAGATCAAACATACATTTCAACATACCGATCAGAGGATGGTGAACGAATCGCAGAGGTCCGACGAGATGAAGGTGGATATTATGTTGAATTTTATCTAAATGAGGAATTTGTAAAGGTGGTTGATGTTCGTGTCCATTCAATACATTATGCCGAAGATGTAGCAGAAAACTATGTTTTGGGAATAATAAATCCAAAAGAATCAACGACTTAGACGGGGGGTTGACATTCTCGCCCATTTTTGGTAGAATATGCTTATAGAAATGAGGAGTGAACATGATCAACTTGTATTTCCAAGGCAGAATCCGAGGCAAAAAAGCATATCAACAGTTCTGTGAAGAAGTTGTTGACGAGTTGTTCCCTCGACAATTCACAAAACGAGAAATAGATATCCATATCAAATTCAGTATCGCCGTTAGCGATGGAATTTACGGGTGGGCTGGAGTTGGTGACTACGAAGATTCGTATACCGTAGAAGTTGGTAAAGTGATTTGCGGAAAAGGAGGGCTTCGTCCTCAAACTCCACAAGAAATTGCAAGCACACTTGCTCACGAATTGACTCATGTGCGTCAATACATTCGGGGCGAGTTGAATGCAAATATGACCCGATGGAAAGGTCAGCAAGTTCCCTTTGGCCCTAGAGGAGGTTTGCAAATCCCCTATGATAAACAGCCTTGGGAAGTCGAAGCATACGCACTAGAAAAATATCTAGTCGCTGCACACTGGTAAACAATAGGAGTTATATTATGTCGGGAATTATCATCCCATCAAGTTTGGAAGACCGTGCTAAAATTAAAAAATGTATGGAAGAACTTTCAAATTCTTTTAGTCGTACTGAAGCCGAACGAGATTTCGTGAGAGATGCTATATCTAATTTATCGGAGGAAGTTGATATTCCAAAGAAAGTATTAGGTAAAATGGCAAAGATCTACCACAAACAAAATATGGCTGAAGTTGTAGGAGAATTTGCAGACATTTCAGAATTATATGATATTGTAATGAAATAGGAGAGTTATACTATGATTAGAAAAGGTGATAAACTACCATCCGTGTTATTTAACACACGAGTACGAGACGAAAATATCGAAGGGCCAAATCCTTATCGGTGGGAGATAACGTCTACTGCTGATTATTTTGATGACAAGCGAGCTATTCTGTTTGGATTGCCTGGAGCATTCACACCCACCTGTTCGACTTATCAACTGCCCGACTTTGAAAAGTTGTTTCCTGAGTTTGAAGGACTGGGCATCAGCAACATTTATTGTATATCTGTTAACGATGCGTTTGTAATGAATGCTTGGGCAAAAAGTCAAAAATTAGATTTTGTTGAGGTCATTCCTGATGGATCTGGAACTTTCACTCGTGAAATTGGTATGTTAGTAGACAAAGACAATATCGGATTTGGCAAACGTTCTTGGCGGTATGCGATGGTCGTACACAACGGTGTCGTAGAAGCATTTTTCCCTGAAGCGGGTTTAGGTGATAATGTAGAAGGTGACCCATACGAAATCTCTACGCCTCAGAATCTGCTTGCTTACTGTAAGTCGTATAATAAGCAAGGAGCTGCTGCATGAACGATACTTGGAATGGCGAGTCTCGTGGAATTACTGATGTTATGGTGTCACGTATCAAAACGTGGCACCGTGATCGGAACCTAATTGATGGCAGTACAGACAAAGATCAAGTACTCAAACTAATGCAAGAACTCGGGGAACTGAGTGACAGTGTTTGTAAAGGTAAAGACATTCGTGATGACTTAGGTGATATGCTAGTTGTTATGATTAATATTATGGAACGTAATGATTTGCATATTACCGATTGCCTTGAAGTTGCTTGGATGGACATCAAGGACAGAAAAGGTAAGATGATTGACGGTATCTTTGTGAAAGAAGGAGACTTTTGATGGGTGAACACACAACAATTGCGGGCTTCGTTGATGCAGCAAAACTGGGCGTGGTAACAGTAGAGTTTACTAAAATCGATACGGGCGAGTTACGTGTGATGCCATGTACGTTGAACACTGTACTGTCTGACCACAATGTTCCTGAAATTTTAGAACAGAAAGAAGAATCCGATCATCTAGTTGTCTGGTGTGTGGATAAGAATGCTTGGCGATCTTTCCGTGTGAGTACACTAGTAAGATGGTATGAGGGCTATCCTTCAGATCAAACGGAGCATTCTGAAGGTGAATAATTCTATATATAAAATTGGAAACATAACAAAAGTTTCCGATAAATATGAAATAAGAGATGATTACTCTGCTGAAGGATTTGTGCTGAGTAGTACATTATTATATCCTAGTTGCGAAACTAACGGACACAAACACACGACGCAAGATGAAGTTTTTATCTTCTATGGTAAAGGTGAAATGTACTTGAGGTATCCCGACGAAGGACAGGGTGAGATCGAAGCAGTCTTTTCTGTCAAAAACGGATCAACAATAACAGTACTTCGAGAAGTCTTTCATAGAGTTAAGAATACTACTAAAAACGAAAATTTATTATACTTAAGGGTGATGAGCAAATGACGCAAACCGAATTAGATATCCCAGTAAAACTGGATCCACCTTACAATGGTTTATTCTACTGCCATATTCGTAACGGTTTTTTTCGCTGGCCGGAGTTTATTTCATTTCTTAAAAATAAGAGGTTATAATGGCTAGGAAAGATAACGATATCGTTTATTTAATTCCCGAAGGACAAACTCGGGAATCTCATGACTATCACTACACAGTGAGTAAACCTAAAAAGATGGAAAAGTTTAGGATGAAAAAATATAATCCTGTTAGTAGAAAGCATGAGTGGTTTGTGGAAGTGAAAAAACCACCACATTCTAAGTAAATGTCATACTCAGACAAAGTAATGGATCATTACCAGAACCCACGTAATGTGGGTCGGTTTGACGAAGACGGAGAAGATATCGGCACAGGTATGGTCGGTGCACCTGCTTGTGGGGATGTTATGCGCTTGCAAATTAAAGTCAACGACGATGGTATTATTGAAGACGCTAGGTTTAAAACCTACGGATGCGGATCGGCGATTGCTTCGAGTTCGCTACTCACCGAGTGGGTGAAGGGGCGGACGCTGGACGAAGCTGGGCAAATCAAGAATACTGAAATCGCTGAGGAATTGGCACTGCCTCCCGTTAAGATCCACTGCTCTGTGCTCGCTGAGGATGCTATCAAAGCGGCGATAGAAGACTACAGAAAAAGGCGTTAATCTTATAATTTTTATTGAGTAATAGTGATGCGAATAGAAAGTGATGTGAAGTTAGATTATAGTGATGTTTTGTTTAGACCGAAAAGAAGTACGATGGGAAGTCGTTCAGAAGTTGATTTAAAACGACTTTATAAATTTCGAAATAGTGGTCAAAACTTTTCAGGAATTCCTATCATTGCTGCCAATATGGATGGTGTTGGTACAGTTGAGATGGCAAAAAAATTATCAGAGTTTGGCATGTGGACTTGTTTGACCAAATCATCAAGACCATACGATGATGGTTATTTCGGGGTCCCGAATAGCATTTTATCAATTGGTATAAGTCAAGATGATATGCATACGTTAAAAGTTTTTAGTTATGAAATCGATATTGCACGAACTAGAATACCATTCATTTGTATTGACGTTGCAAATGGTTATAGTGAGCATTTTCTCAGTAAAGTTTCTGAAGTTAGGGAAATGTTTCCTAATACAACACTGATAGCTGGTAATGTTGTTACACCAGATATTACCGAAGAGTTAATTTTACGTGGTGCAGATATCGTTAAAGTCGGAATTGGTCCGGGCTCTGTTTGCACAACTCGTATCAAAACGGGAGTTGGCTACCCACAGCTTTCAGCAGTTATTGAATGTGCTGATGCAGCACATGGTCTGGGTGGACATATTATTGCTGATGGTGGTTGTAGCAGCCCTGGCGATGTAGCGAAAGCTTTTGGAGCGGGAGCAGATTTTGTTATGTTAGGGGGCATGCTCGCTGGATGTGATGAAGGTGGAGGTGTCATAGAAAATAACAAAGTTAAATTCTATGGAATGAGTTCCAAAGAGGCGCAAGATGATTTCAAAGATTATCGAGCAAGTGAAGGAAGGGTTGTGGAAATTCCTTACCGTGGGCCCGTTGACGCCATCGTTCATGATATTCTTGGTGGGCTTCGCAGTACTTGTACTTATGTTGGTGCCCGTACTCTAAAACAACTCAGTAAATGTACCACGTTTATTCGAGTCAACAATCAATACAATAGAATCTTCGAAAATATTACAATTGGTGAGTAATTTACTTGACATTTCCCTAAAATGATGTTATGATTACATCATAAACAATAAAGGAGTAGATAATGTCACATGAAGTAGAAACAATGGCATATGCGGGTGAGGTTCCTTGGCACGGTCTTGGAGTTCCAGTGTCTAGTGATCTAACACCAATGCAGATGATGCAGAAAGCAGGTGTTGATTGGAGAGTTCGCAAAGTTGCTACGTATGCGGCACCGGAAGATATGGATTTGATTCCTACTGGTACTAGTGCGTTGATTCGTGAATCAGACTCTACAATTCTTGCGCCAATGGTTGGTGAGAATTGGGAGCCTATTCAAAACGAAGATGCTTTCAATTTCTTTAATGAGTTCTGCCTTGCTGGTGATATGGAAATGCACACTGCAGGATCTCTTAAAGATGGTAAGATTGTGTGGGTGCTTGCGAAGATCAAAGAATCGTTTGATGTTCTAGGTAAGGATCAAGTTGATAACTATATGTTATTCTCTAATCCCCATATCTATGGCAAGTCTGCACAAGTTCGTATGACGCCTGTACGAGTTGTTTGTCAGAATACGATGAATTACTCACTTAATATGGAATCGTGTAATGAGGCAATTGTCAATCATCGTAAAGCATTCAATCCAGAACTAGTCAAAGAACAGTTAGGATTGGCTCATGAGAAGTTTGAGCAGTACAAAGAAGCGGCTAACTTTCTAGCCACTAAGCGATACACTCAAGACAATCTTGTTACATTTTTGAACACAGTCTTTCCTGCAGCAAATACCAAGCGCAAGCAGGTGACTGATGTGAAAGAGTTGTCAACGACTGCTAAAAACACTTTGGAAGTTATTGATACTCAACCTGGCGCTGATATTGCCCCCGGCACATGGTGGAATGCTCTTAATGCGGTCACGTATATGACTGACCATCAATTAGGACGCAGCGCTGACACACGCATGACTTCGGCATGGTTTGGTCTAAATCAGACTAAGAAGCTTAAAGCAATTAACTCTGCAATAGAGTTTGCTGAAGCAGCGTAACCTTTAGGGCGGGGGCAACCCCGCCCGCTTTTAGGAAGGGTGGGTGAGAGGTTAAAACCATCAGACTGTAAATCTGACGCCGATGGCTACGCTGGTTCGAATCCAGCCCCTTCCACCAATGACTTACCAAGGATGTAAAAATGTTTAATAGAATTCACAAAATTGAAGAGTATTTCGAAGGACAAATCTATGACTCCGCTGTACAAATGGTCGAAGAACTATTTGAGTGTGATGTTCCCGATTTGACCAGAGAACAGATTGATATGTTGGAAGAATGGGTTGCGAATAACGAGTACAGTGTAATGTGTTCGGGTTTTAATCAGGTAATTCATTGGTGGGAAGATGCCAACATGACTGATGATTTATGGGATGATGAGGAAGAATAATCGGGCTGTAGCGCAGTCTGGTAGCGCTCCTGGTTTGGGACCAGGCGGTCGGGGGTTCAAATCCCTTCAGCCCGACCAACTGCAGGAGTCATCCTAGCGACTCAGAAGTCTAGGTGAGGAGGGGCTGGCAGGCCCCCAACCAATACACAAAAATGCGTTCGGGTCGCCCCCGTTAAACGAAGTCTGCCACTCTTTACTCCCAAATGATATCACTAGGATTAGATAAAGATTATGTCGAACAATTCAAAAAAATACAGTTCCCATTTTAAAACTTGCACTCAGTGTTCTCAAACTCTCCCCAGAACGTTAGAACATTTTCACGGCAACGGTAAGCACTATTTTTCATCAAAATGTAAGCCTTGTCATAGTGAATATAACAGAAGAAGAAACACCAACGCAAGAAAATGGTACAGAGAATATAAACAAACTCTTTCATGTGTACAGTGTGGATTCGATGATTATCGTGCATTAGTCTTTCATCACAGAGATCCTAGCACTAAAACATTTACACTAGCTGATAATGTTACTAGACAAAGTAAAGAAAATATTCTAAAAGAAATTGCCAAATGTGATGTTCTATGTGCAAACTGCCACACAATAGTTCATCATGTGGGTAATGTCCAATAATGTCCATCGGGTCGCCCCCGTTAAACGAAGTCTGCCACTCTTTACTCCCATTAGTTATATGCTTATTCCAAATCGATCTAAAAAAAGTTACTTTTTTACCCTCGTAAGTCATTGATTTATCGAGGGTTTTTTTCCCCTTTAAAATCAATGACTTAGGGCTTTACATTTCTTTCAATATATGGGATAATATGTTTTTAATCAATGAGGAATGAGAAATGATTACTCACATAGGTGACGGTAAAATCGAAGGTGAAGTTGGTATCGCATTGTATGCTGGCGACACAATCAAAGCACGAGGATTCAGCCCTGAATTCCTCTCTTATGCTGTACTGACCAATGGTGGTCTTGCT
>Ga0070750_10000544_pt1 | contig 20983 bp, 28 predicted proteins | sample VirMetDEL_Nov_24_FD_77013 | JGI IMG/M metagenome (GOLD analysis project Ga0070750, IMG submission 77013) | Aqueous microbial communities from the Delaware River and Bay under freshwater to marine salinity gradient to study organic matter... | ecosystem: Environmental > Aquatic > Marine >...
CATGAACAAATTTTATATAACAGGGTGTGCAAAAACTGGTACTACACTATTAAGAAGGTTATTTAATGCGTTTGATTGATAAAAATCAAATAAAAATCATCGAAAAAAAGAATTAAACATATGAGTAATATACACCCCACATCAATTATTGGAGATAATGTAAAAATTGGTAACAACGTAACCATAGGCCCATATTGTGTCATTGGTAATAAAGGTGCGATAAGAAATAGTGATAAAAATAGTGGAACTATTATAATCGATGATAACACCACAATCATGAATTTTGTATCTATCATGTCAGGAGAAGAGGGAGATACAATAATTGGTAAGAATAATTTAATTATGAATTATGTTAATATAGGACATAACACAATAATAGGTGACAATAATGAGATTGGTGCCGGTACTATAATTGCGGGATGGTGTAATATTGGAAACGACAATAAGATTAAATTACACTGTACGATAAGAAATCGAGCAACTATTGGTGATAATACATTAATTGGTATGGGGTCAAATGTGGTTAAAGATATTATTTCTAACACTCTAGTTAAGGGTAATCCGATAAAAATATATGAAAATGAATAAGATAAGTGAAAATTGTAAAATAGGTAAGAACGTTGTAATCGGTAATTATGTAATCATTGAAGACGATGTTGTGATTGGCGATAATACGGTTATTAAAAATTTCGTAGAAATTAGGAAAAACACAGTAATCGGAAATAATTGCTATATCGACTCAAGAGTATCAACATCAGGAGAATGTATCATAGGAGACGATGTGACGTTGAGATACGATGTAATAATCGCCAGAGGTTGTGTTGTAGGAGACAATACATATATTGCACCTAGAGTTATGACAAATAATTTAGACAGTGGTCGTGCGAAAATAGGAGGAGCAAAAATAGGTAAAAAATGTTTTATCGGCACAAATGCGGTACTACATCATGGAATAACTATTGGAGACAATTGTATAATTGGGTCTATGTCGTTTGTAAATAAAAATGTTCCGAATAATGAGGTGTGGTATGGTAATCCTGCTAAGAAAAAATAATTAAGAGGTGTGGGAGAGTTATTTTTTATAGACAAGGTAAAGTGGTGAGTAGTCAAATAAATAATATTAAAAACATTTTTAATATTAAGACTAAATAACATATGTATTGATATTTGTCAATCTATAATTAAATTATATCCATAAAATATATAATACTATATGCCAACGAGACAAAAAACAACAGAATATAACGGCTCAAATAAAAAAGAGGTGATAAAAGAAATTGTTGGTAAAACAACAAGAAAAAAGTTTTTATCTGAAAATCAAAAAGAATACTACAATAAATTAACTAATAATGAAATAACTATTTGTTCGGGACCTGCTGGAGTTGGTAAATCATTTGTTGCTATGAGAGCTGCGGTTGATTTGTTGTTAGATGAAAATAACTCATATGAAAAACTGATAATCGTTAGACCCGCAGTTGAAGCTGAGGAAAAATTAGGTTCTTTACCTGGTAACTTAGAAGAAAAATTAGACCCTTACATTTTCCCATCATATTACTTATTAAATAAAATTATAGGTAAAGAATCAAGAGAAAAATTAAAGCAAAATGATGTTATTGAGGTGTTTGCATTGGCATATATGAGAGGTATGAACATAGATAACTCAATACTAATTTTTGAAGAGTCACAAAACTCAACACCATCACAAATGAAATTGTTACTTACCCGTATTGGTTTTAATTCTAAGTTCTTCATTTCGGGTGACGTTGAACAGACAGATAGGTATCGAGATAAAACTCAATCAGGTTTATATGATGCATTAAAAAGATTTAGAGATATTGAGGGTGTTGGTGTATTTGAGTTTAAAAATGAGGATATTATTAGAAACCCGATAATTAGTAAGATTTTAGATAAGTACGACTAATGAAAATTGCGTTCGATTTAAATGGTGTAATTAGAGACGTTTTTTTAAAGGCAGAACAAGTCTATACAAAATTTTATTTGGAAGATAAGGAAGATGAAATTATAACTGAGTATGACGAAAGTACTGGAGAATGGAGTGAGATAAATAACAACGATAGTTTTAGTTATGAGTTAAACTTACCCATAACATCAATGAACTTAATTGAACATTTTAAATTTAAGACAAGTGAGGATTTATATAATTTTTTTTATGTAGACTTTCCCATGCAAATATTTGGACATAGTCCATCAATGGAAAATAATACATTTAATGTTTTAAATGATTACTACGAATCTTTACGTGATAATAATGAAATTTTTGTTATTTCAGATGAAATAGGTAAATCAAAACCGGCAACACTCTTCTTTTTATCTAAGTATGGTTGTTTAGTTGAAAACATAAAATTTTATTCTAAAATTACTTTACTAAATACTTTTGATGAGTTCGATGTTATCATTACATCAAACCCTGATTTATTAGAGTTGAAAAGTAAGGATAAAATAATCATAAAAGTTAACACCACTTACAATTCTGATTTTAATTCAAATTATAATATTAATGAGATAACTGAGTTAAGTGATGTTTTTAAAAAATTAAATATTTTATAGTATGTTAAACGTATGTGGTGAAATGTATTATATCGATTTAGACACTGTTAGTAATGTCGTCGATATGAATGTTAGTGGTGACACTGAACAAACAGTTAATTTGGTTTCTTTTGAAGTTGTAAAAATGATGTTAGAAATTTTAATGACTGAAAGAGAAGAAGTTGATAGTAGTTTAGGTATTCATTCTACTAAAAATTTAAGTATTCCCTTTAAGTTGGCTTTTAATACTTTATTAAAACATCAAATATTAAAACATTTATAATATGGATTCAGAAACAATTAAAAAAGTTGAGTTATCTATTGATAATTTAAATAATAAAACTGCTAGAATATACTTTATGGTTCAGGACACCAAAGGAAACGCCAAAGCGGGTGTTAGACAGATATATAAAATAGCTCTCACTTTGAAGAAAAATGGGTTTAACACATTTATTATACATGAAAAAAACGATTATTCCGGAGTTTCGAGTTGGATGGGTGAGGAGTATATGGAACTACCTCATGAAAGTATTGAAGAGCAAAATTTAAAGATATCTCCTGAGGATTTTATAGTTGTCCCTGAAATATATGGTCACGTATTAGACCAATTAAGCGGTCTATCTTGTGGTAAAATTGTTTTGTGTCAGGCATATGACCATATGTTAGAAACACTACAACCAGGCACTACTTGGTCACAATATGGGTTTGTAAAGTGTATAACGACTAGTGAAGAACAAAAAAAATATATAGAAGAGGTAATGAGAAATGTTAGTGTCGATATTATTGAACCGTTTATACCTGAACAATTTACTAAAAAAGAATTACCGTCAAAACCAATAATATCTATACACACTAGAGAGCAAAGGGACACTATGAAAATAATTAAAACTTTTTATTTAAAATACCCACAATATAGATGGATAACTTTTAGAGATATGAGAGGATTGAATCAAGAAGAATTTGCGGAATATTTAAGAGATTCTTTCGTTTCGGTATGGGTCGATGATACATCGGGATTTGGAACATTCCCTATTGAATCTATGATGTCTAAAACACCCGTTATAGGAAAGGTTCCAAATATGAAACCATCATGGATGAACGATAATAATGGAGTTTGGACATATGAGTTAAATAATATCCCTGATATTGTTGCCGAATTTATTCAAAATTGGTTGGAAGACAACATTAATGACGAATTATATGAAAAAGGTTTAGAAACGGCATCTAATTACTCTAATATAGATAAATTTACAGAAAATTTGACCAAAACGTTTGATGGTTATCTACAAGGTCGTAAAGTTGTGTTTGAATCACAACTTGATAAACTAAAAGTTGAAGAAGAAAATTAAATTATGAACATATCAGTAATATTACCAATAGAATCATCTAAACATAAAAATTTCGATTCTCTATTTAAATCTTCAATTACTTCAATAACTAATCAGAATTTACCTGATGGTGAGATAGAAGTAGTACTTGTTCACTCTGATGAGGAAAGTTTGGTTAGTAAAATTAAATCTTTTGATTATAGTGGGTTAACAGTTAGTTTTATTGAGAATAATAAAGATACAGACTTTAGTACACAAGTAAATTTAGGTATTACAAATGCTACAAATGAATGGGTTAGTATATTAGAATTTGATGATGAATACTCAAACATATGGTTTAAAAATGTACTTAAATACACAAAATCATATCCTGATTTTGATGGGTTTTTACCTATAGTTGTAGATACTGATGAAAAAGGTGTGTTTGCTGGATTTACAAATGAAGCGACATTTGCTGCTAATATGAACACTGAGATTGGTATTTTAACTAATGAGGTTTTAATGAATTATCAAAACTTCCAATCAAGTGGAATGGTATTTAAGAAAAAAATATTCGATTCTTTTGGTGGATTTAAGAAATCAATGAAATTAACCTTTGTTTATGAGTTTTTATTAAGGATAACATATAACTCAGCAAGGATTATGACTATACCTAGAATTGGATATCGACACTCAAACATGAGAGAGGGTTCAATATTTTGGGACTATAAATACGGGAATAATCAATTAACTGAGGACGAAGTCAAGTTTTGGATTGATTCAGCAAAAAAAGAGTATTATTTCAAAGAGGATAGAAATATAAAATATGAAGTAGTGAATGTTTAATGTTTTTTACAGAAAATACGGAAGGTAGTAAAGATAAAAAAAAAAGAGGTAGAAAGGCTAAAAGTCAAAATTACTTTGATGTGAGGGAGGAGACTGCTGTTCGTATGTTTCTCACCGCGAGTACGTGGGATGAAAAAAATGAAATATACAATGAGTATTTAAAAAAACCTTTTGATAAAATGATTGAGTCCATAATACGTAGATATAAACTCTATCGTAAAGATATGGATTTTATAGAGATACACCAAGATACTCATTCTTTTTTAATGACCAAAGTATCTAAGTTTAAACCCGATAAAAATAAAAAGGCGTATTCTTATTTTGGAACCATTTGTAAAAATTATTTGATGGGTCAAATAATAAAAGACCAAAAAGAACAAAACAGAAAAATTTCATATGAAGATATTTCAACTAAAATTGAAAATCGACCCGATATGATATATTTTATAGAACATGAAAATATTTTACCTGAAGACGTTATAAAAAAATTTTTAATAGAACTTGAATCATTTATAAATAATAACGATTTAAATAATAATGAGATTAAGTTAGGTTATGCGCTTATAGAGTTATTTGAGAATTATGAAGAGATATTTGTGGGTACTGATAATAATAAATTTAATAAAAATATTATTTTATTATCTATTAGAGAAATGACTAATATGACAACAAAAGAGATAAGAAATTCTATGAAAAAATATAAAAATTTGTATTTTGAATTGATTGAAAAATTAAATAGTCTTTAAAACCATAAAATTTAGTATTTATTATATTATGGGTAGACCGAAAAAAAAACAAATATCACTTAATAAAGATTCAGTATTAAGTCTTATGCAAGAAATTTATAATGAACTAGTTGAACAGAGAGCAACTGCGGTTCGAATACAGAACAAAATGTTATCTATGTTAAAAAATTCTGAAGACATGATAGTTATAGGTCCTGTATTAAAAGAACAGCAAAAAATCATAAACGACACTATCGAAAAAAAATTAACTTTATCTAAATTACAATCGACAATATGGGAAAAATCTAATAGTAATACAGACGAAGATTTTAATCTATCTGAAATGGATGAAGATGTTTTAAAAGCATTAATTGATAAAGATTTAGATAAAGAAAACAATAGTGGGTATAAAATAAATTGATGTTATGGCTATTGATTTAAAGGATGGGTTAGATGAGATTAACTCAAAAATTATTGCTTATAAGACAACAATTATCACAACGGAAACTGAAAAACAATTAAAAAAATCATCAGATTTTGGAGATAATTTTGAAGAGAAAAAGTCAAAATCTTTAGAGTCCTTAAATGATATTGAAGGAAAAATAGGAGAGAGAAAAAATAGGATAAAGGACGGAGTAAAAAATCAGTACGAAGAATTAATAGATTTATTTAATCAAAGTGTTAAAGATACTAAAACTAAAATTTCAGAAAAATATTCAGAAAAATATTCAAAAGTTCGAGATACTAATTCTGTAGATTTTTTAATACGTCAGGTTTTAACGGCTTCACAAAACACTAAAAGTAGGATGTCTGAAATTTTTGTTAATGAGGTAATGAAAACTGCAGGATGTTCACAAGAACAAGAATTTATAGGTAACGTAGATAGTGAAGGTTCAAACAAAATATACATTAGAGTTAACCAAATAGATTTATTTAAATTACTTAACAAAGACCCTAATGAAGGTAATAACGAATTATTATACGAAATAAATGAACCTGTGAATGGGAGTCATCCGTTTTCTATGGATAAAGAATTATATCATAGATTACAAAATGAAGGTTTTTCTTTTGAATCAGAAAATGGTGCGGATTATATAGGTTCTTCTGGATTAGGTATTATGAATATTAAATATGTAACTTCATATGTACAAAATAATAATACATTTAATGGTGATTTTTTAGAGGTTACTCTTAAAAATAGACCTAATGGTAATAGAATATCTGATTTTTTGAGAGATTATTATGGTTCTATAGATATAGTTAATTTTGATGACTTATCAGTTAAAATATTAAATTTATTAACTAATTTTGTTGACATTTCTGTAAATCTTAGTGGTTCAGAAAAATCTGAACAAACAAAATTTGAAAAAATAATACAAAGAATTTTAGGTCTTTGTTTTGATAGTACAAAAGAAATAGATGTTAGTGGTAATTCTAAGTTATCGGCTTTGGAGTCTTTAGACCAAAGCTTTTTTGAATTATCGTCTGTTGAGCTCAGGAATATTGAAAGTGATGTTGAAAATATGATAAATGGTGTGACTGAATTTGAAGATTGTGGAACTGTAAAATTTCCAGTTAATTCTGAATTTATATCAGACTCAGTAAAAGTAATAAGAAGGGTTCCGGAAAATCAAAAGGTTGATAAGTTTTTAACAGTTGCGGAGGACTTGTCTAAAGACGAAAATTGGTCTTTTAATTTACCTGATGGTTTAAATTTAGACGTCGCTATTAAAAATGACATTTTAAAAATAATACCGAAAGCCGTAGTAATGACAATGCTCGGTCCTAAGTCTATACTAGGTCTAATGATTGTATTAAAATCATTATCAAGTCCTGTAATTGATTTAATTGAAGATTTTAAAACTTTTATGGATAATATGAAGTCTTTTATGGTAAATTTAGTAAGTAAGATAGGTTCTATTTTTATTGAGGAGTTGTTTATACAATTAAAAAAGAATTTACGTGAACTTGTTGAGACATTATTAGTAGATATAGTAAAAGAGTCAAAAAACGCTCAGATAAAAATTATAACAAGTATCTTATATGTACTTGTACAACTCGCTTCGGCGGTTATTGATTGGAGACAATGTAAAAGCGTTGTTGATGAAATATTAAGTTTATTAAATTTAGCGGTTTCAGGTTTAGGTGGAGGTAGAATACCCAATTTTGCCTTGGCGTTTTCTGGTTCGTTACCAGGGTATTCACCTATAAGAGCAATGACTAATGTTACTGAGAACTTACAAAAATTAGGTTTACCTACCGGTGACATGCCTGATGGTTCTCCTAATTTAGTGCTTCCGTCAATACTACAACAAATAAAAGGAGTTAATGACGAACATTTAGAAAATTCAAAAACGGAAACGTGGTGTGCTCCAGTACCTGTTGGGTTAGTAATGACAAGTTATATAAGGTGTTCAGGTAAAAATTATTAAGAATGGACGATAAGATAAAAAAAATAATACTTGACTATAAAGAGTTACCTAATAAAGATTTAGAGTACGCCCTTAAATCTATTGGTGAGGATTTTAATGACACAAAAGAATTACTTGTAAAATTAACACATCATTTAGATTCTTTAGAAGAAAATTACAACAACATATTAAAAGAATATAAAAAAAGAAATAATAGATGAATAATAAAGATACTCAGTCAGAAGACCGAATTAGAGGTCAAATTATTTATCGAGGTGAGTGTATTGATAATAATGACCCTCTTAGACTTGGTCGTATACGAGCGGTTTTAAAAACCGAAAACACGGAAGACAGAGAAAAAGCCAATGAGAATTTTGGAAAAGTAAATTATAAGGAGTGGGATTCAAAAGACCCCTTCGTATATAATCCATTATTACCTTTTTTTATTAATATACCACCTAAACCTGAAGAGTATGTTCATTTATTTTTTAGTAATATAACTAGAAAGGGTGATAAAGATAAGTTTTATATCGGTGGGGTGTATAGTTCACCAACAAGTTCTAACTTAGAGGTTTATAACTCTGCGGTAACAAATTTAGATTTAGGTACAAGGAATAAAAAATTTAAAGACGTAGTCAAAAAAGTTAATAGTGTTAATATAAACGATGTTGGAAACGCAACTAACGGAATTTTTGCGGAACCAAAGGACATCGGTTTTTATGGTAGGGGTAGTTCGGACATCATCATTAAAGAAAACGAAGTACTATTAAGGTCAGGTAAAAGTAAAAAATTCGTAAAGAATGTTGACCCAGTAGCAGAAGAAAACAGGGTTTTTATACAGTTAAGTAAATTTAACGAAGAAACAAGAAAAGAGGAACCAATAAAAAAACTGTTACCAATAGAAAAAGACAAACCAATTCAATATCTCATTGAATATAATATTGATAACTCTGAAAATTCATTTTCTTCTTTTACAGGTAACATTGTAATATATAAAGTTCATGGAGATATTTACTCTAGTTTAATGGTAGAAAACCCATATTATCCGGTTTTAAATAAAACAGAAAACACTCGAATAAAATTCACCAATAAAAATATGTCTAAAGTTAAAGATTTAATTAATGATACTATAACAAAATTTAGGGATAATAAAATCTCAGAGCTTGCAGACACAAATACAGTAGGTATAGAAGTAATTAACCCCACAAAGTTTGATAATATATATCCTTTTTATTATAGATTAAATCCTTTATTACAAGAGAAATTAGATTCTTCGTTAACAGGAGCGACGTTAAATGGTCAAACTATAATTAATTTAAATAATTTAAAGTTGGGAATAAAAATAAGTCCGTCTGATTTAAAACCAGGACAAGGTTTAGTTTACGATAAAAATGGTAGCCAAAAAATACCAACAGAATTTAAAGAACAGATTCTTGAACCTGAAACAATAAGACCAATAAATAGAACTGTAGGTGTTATTGGTGGTGATGAAATATACTTATTATCTCACAAATCTCAAAATACAAAAGGTAAAATCTCGTTAAATGATTCCCTATATGGAATTAGTGAAAATTTTATATCTCTCGACGTTAAACCAAAAACTTCAGCAATAGTTAGGGGAGAAGAGTTAATGGAATTACTTAATCTAATCGTTCAATATATGGGGAGTCACGTCCATGCATATCCTGGATTATCTCCAATTACTACAGCAACAAACGGAACTAAATTGTCAGACATTATAGAAAGACTTGAAAAGGCTTATGATAATATTTTGAATGGACAAATTCGAATTAACTAAGTATTTATATAAAAAATACTTATGTCCATACATAAATCCTACTTTAGTAAAAATGACACCATAATAAGTAATTCTTATACTAATACAGGTAAAAATCCTATTGTAGAATTGTTTTTTGGTAATGTCGACAATGTTATTTCCCCCACAGGGTTTAGTAGGTTTATTTTTGATTTGGACATTACAGACTTGGAGGAGAAAATATCTAACGGAGAAATCTCAACCGGGTGTAGTTACAACTTAACACACAAACTTAAGATGACAAATACGTCATTTTTTGATAAAGAGTTGTTAAACGACACATGGTCAAACGGGAGACGTAGAGCCACATCATTTGATTTGGTTTTATATAGAATACCAAAAACTTCAGGTGATACTGGTGACCCCCAAACATGGGATGAGGGTGTCGGTTACGATTATTATGCGGGTAACGCTATGGGGTCCAGTAATTCTGTTTCTGTAAAAAACGCGGTAGAAACGGATAAATCTTTTTCTGATAGACCGGTCAATTGGTATCAAAGGTCAACAGTAGATAATTGGTCATATAATGGGATATATGACAACACCAATCAAACAACAGGAAATACGGGAATAAATTATTCAGCATTAACAATTGTCGACATACAACATTTTGAAGATGGTAATGAAGACATATATTTTGATATGACTGATGAAATAAATGATATTTTGACAGGTTCTACAACAGGTGTTACAGGGTGGGGGGTATCTTTTGTTCCTAAGGTTGAAAATATATCAGGTATGACAGAGAATTACTCTGTCGGATTTTTTTCTCGTCACACTCAAACTTTTTATGAGCCGTTTTTGGAAACCACATACAACGATTTAATACAAGACGATAGACATACATTCTACGAACAAAGAGAAAACAAACTATATCTTTATTCGTTTAGATACGGTAATCCACAAAGATTAGATAACACACCCATAGTAAACATATTAGATTCAAACGGGTCTGTTGTACCGGGATTTGAAAACTTGCCGACATGTGAAATACAAAGGGGTATTTATGAAGTAATCGTAAGTGGTCTTACCGCCTCTACAGTACCTTGTCTGTTTTATGATAACTGGTCGAGTTTATCTATTGATGGTGTTACGATTACACCGGTAGAAAATCAGTTTGTTGTGTATCCACTATCTGAACTATATCAAATCGGAATGGAGGATAACGAACCCAAATATTATGGATTTAATTTTAGTGGTATTAAACAAGATGAAAAGATACTTAACACAGATATAAGAAAAGTTAATGTTTCACTTAAAAAAGCATATACCGCAAACCAAGTTTTAACACATGTTGATGCATATTATAGAATATATGTTAGAGAGGGGATGACTGAGGTACAAGTCCAAGATTGGACACCCATAAATAGAACCGCAACAGGTTACTATTTTATTTTTGATACAAGAGATAAGATACCCAACGAATATTTCATAGACATGAAAGTCGTTAGTGATAGAGAGGTTAATACCTATAAACGTGAACTACAGTTCCAAATAGTAAATAAAAAATGAGTAAAGTAGTAAGATTATCAGAATCAGAATTAGTTGAAATGATACAAGTAATTTTGGAAAAAAAGAAAAAAAAGAAGAAGAAAAAAAAGAAGAAGAAAGACACTACTTTATGTGCGAGAGGTAAAAGTGCTGCAGAAGCTAAATATGACGTTTACCCCTCAGCATATGCTAATGGATATGCTGTTCAAGTTTGTAAAGGTACTAAACCAGGTTTAGATGGTAAGAAAAGATGTTCAGGAAAATATTGTTCGGGTAAAAAATAAACCATATATTTGTAAAAACTTTTTGAAAATGACTCAAGTTAATTACAGAACGTATCAACTATTAAAAGAAAATGTGGTAGTTTTGGAAACCGAAGCCGCAACATTTGAAAGAGCTGTCGATTATTTTTGTGACATTCACCCGAATGCATATACCGACACAACATATAAGTTCAAGGTCGTTCAGCCGAAATACGGATTTTAATATTCTTCAATAAGTATTTTAAGGTCACCAGTCCCTTTAATTACTCTGTGGTAGGTCTCCTTAGGGATTTCAAATTTTACTCCTTTTTTGAGGGGTATAGGTAACTCATTGTCCATTTGAAAGTACCAATCGGTATCCTTTAATACCTCTACTAACCTATTTTCTTTATCTCTGTGCCATTTTAATTCAGTTTCAGGTACATCTGAAGAAAAAACACGCTCAAATTTATTACTCGATATATTTTTTTGACTGTATATCATCTAACAATAGTAACATGTCCAACTAACTTCTCAATAAATGAAGAGTTAATTCTTCTTGCAGTAAAAGTCCATGTGTAAGTATCTATTTGTGAGTAATATAAACCGTCTTTATAACTACCATTCCATTTTAAATTATTTATATCACGACTTTCCCATATATTTTCACCCCACCTGTTAAATATTTTTACTTCAACATCAGTCCAACAATCAGGACTAATTATAACTTCCCATACATCATTTATACCATCATTATTCGGGGTAAATGAATTAGGTATATAAATGTCACTATTCTCACAACTCAATAAACCGATATCATCACAAGGTAAACCTGTTATACAATCAACTAATATAAACTCATATTGTATAATAGTATCAAATAGTGTTTGATATATAGTGTCTGTTATAAAAATTAATTCAGTCTCTATTATAGTGTCTATTTGAGTCACTATAAGGGTGTCTGTAACGAATTCTGTAAGCGTTATGGTATCAGGTGGTAATTCGACGTATAAAGTGTCTGTAACGAATTCTGTAAGCGTTATGGTATCAGGTGGTAATTCGACGTATAAAGTGTCTGTAATCGTTTCTATTAAAGTTATAGTATCAGGTGGTAATTCGACGTATAAAGTGTCTGTAACGAACTCTGTGAGTGTTATGGTATCAGGTGGTAATTCTACATATGTCGTATCATACTGTGTAATATATTCAGTTTCTAATATTGTTACAGTATCGGTAGGAAACTGTATAATGATAGTATCTCCAGGTAATTCAACATAAAAAGTGTCTACTTGAAATATATAAGTAAATGTAAAAATTGAATCTATTTGAATTATATATGTATATATTGTATCCGCAGGTGTAAATATTTCTATGGTGTCAGGTGGAGATTCAACAAAAATAGTATCAATACAATTATATTCACAACTTCCATCATCAAATTCTGCGTCTTCATCGTAATTAATTGCATTCTCATCGGTACAACCTATTTCATCATCGGAATATAAACACTCAATGGGAGGATTTGGTGAAGAGATACTATATGTAGGGTTTTCATCTTCGCACGTCCTCCATACGTTATCACAGTCTTGGTCCGGATAAGGTATTCCTGGATTTTCATTTCCTATCGCCCAACCACCGTCTTGTTGGTACCAAGTACTAGAATAGTTTATTTGCCATATAACAAACTCAATACATTCTCCTTGTGACAACCAATAGTCTATATACTCGTCGAAACAGTTTTCAGGTAACGCAGGATTAGGATATTCATAATCTAATTGCATTACTATAGTATCACCCGCAGTTAATGGAAAATCATAACCAAAATCGGAAGACCAATTACCGGGTAACGCGTTTGCATTAGGTCCCCATATCCATCCTAAGTGATTGTTTTGTTGCATTGCACAATTACCTACATTCCAGTTATCCTCATTACCAGGAACATGGGCACCAATTTGAATCATATTTACCTCCGAGTTAGACCCTTGGTATCCAATATTTCCACAATTAGTACTATTGTTTACTACAACAGTTGCTTCATAAGTATTTAAATTTACATCTATGATTGATAAATCACATTGTGAGCTCATTAAGAATGAGCTTAATAATAAAAATATAAGACTAAAAACACCCTTCATGTAATTACCAATACCTACCTGAAACATTTTTACCAAAGTCTTTATGTGCTCTACACGCCCAGTATCCCGCTTTTGTTCTATCTTTTTTTTTGTGACACTGATGTCTAGCCGCGAAAGATTTTCTAGCTGCCGGGTCATTCCACTTTGCAGTCATAGTAGATGAACCATAACTTATTTTTTTAATTTTACCTGTTTTAGGATTTCTTACATATACATACCATTTTTTAGAGCCACCTGTTTTTGGTTTTCCTATGGGAGGGTCCTTCTTCTTCTTTTTTTTACCCTCATTTAAATTTTCTTCATACTCAAAAGGGAAATCTAATGGTACTTTACCCTCAGTAGTGTTAACAAAAGTACCCACTTCGGATTTTAAAATTTCAACATCAAAATCGTTAAATTGATATCCGTTGTTATATAATTTTCTAGATTCATTAACTATTTCAAAATATTTTTCGCTCCCGTGTCTAAAAATATTATCTGTTATTGATATATTATTATCAAAATGATATTGTAACTCTTCGGATATCTGAGTTTTTTCAAGTACTATTTTATTTATACTTTCTCTAATTATATTTTTAACGTACATTGATTCATTTTTAGATTTTTTTTTATAGTTTTTTACTTTAATCCTCGTTGGACTTTTACCTTTTGTGTCTTTTGACCTACCTTTTTCTTTCTCTCTTTTCCTGCGACATGCGGAATCTTTGGCTGACTGACTCATTTTTCCAGCAACACCCGCTCCCCTACATACAGGATATCCTCCTTTATCTGAATCACTACGACCACAGGGTGGGTGACCACCACCTTTTTTTTTCTTACAGATATTAACCCATGGACCTTTAGGTTGTTTAGAACCTTTTTTCTTTTTTTTCTTACCAAACCATACGGCTAAATCTTCAGATAAAATATATTTGTCCATGTTTACTTTCTCCCTTTTTTTAATAAATATTAGTTAAATCATAATAGTCATGTCAGAAAATAACACAAATACACTATTTAATACAATCAATTATAACGAACCACACGAATTAAATGAATTTATAGATAAAATGAATATAGACCAAGCATTATTTTCTTTAGTTCACGCAACAAGATATGCACATAATAAAGGTTTATATAATATTGAAGAATCTGAAGTTGTTTCTAAGGCGATTAGAGTTTTGACTACTCCTGTACCCTTAGCGAAGGAAGAGTCTAATGACGAAGGATGAATTAACTAGTAGAATTATTATTTTACAGTCTGAAATAACAGATGCGATTTTAAATGGTCATAAAGCACATGATGAAGACGAATTTAAATCACATAGAATCGAATTAATGATACTTCGTTGTATGTTATATGGTAAAGATTCTAAAATCTGTAAAACTGAAAAGCTTAATTGTAGAAATTGTAAGAAATAAAAAGGGAGACCGAAGTCTCCCTTTTCTTATTGTTTAGAGTTGTATTATCTTAACTCATTTAAGTCAAATGTTCTAACTCCATCAACTGTAATCTTACCGTAGAAACGGTTATTTACCATCTTCTTAGCGTATCTTGTCATGATACCCTTGATTGGTGTGAAGTTGAATGGGTTATACATTGTTGGTGTCAACTGTAATGGTACGTATGGTGCATACACATAACCTGTGTCAAGTAGTGATGAACCTTTGTGTCCTAACAACAATGTGTTTGCTGGGAAATAAGGGTCACGATAAACTTGATATCTACCTGATAATGTACCTACTCTTTCAATACCCATGTTATACTGGTCCTGGTCAGGAGCCGCGTTTGAAACGTGGAAGTACTCAAGGTCGTCAAAGATTGCTGAAACCTCTGAAGATACAACAATCCAGTTAGCACCACCTCTTAGAGTTGATTTATGGATTTGTGCTGAAACTTGGTTGATTGCAGTAATCAATGTTTGGTTCCAGTCCTTTTGGTTATAGTTAATAGAACCATTAGAAACTCTCTTCCAACCATCGTAATCCCATCTTAATGACCAAGCAGCTCCTTTTCTTAAGTCTCTTAAGATTTCGCGGTCAATTTCTGCAGCTACCTGCTCTGATAACAACGCTGTCAATTCAGCCTCTGCATCAATATTATGGAATGCAGAAACGTCTTGAGCGAGTTCTGGTGACCACTGAGCTCTTAACTTTCTTTCAGTTACTGAAACCGTAACCGCTTCAAGGTCAAATGATACTTCACCAATAGCGTCTTCAAACTCCAATGTCTCATATCTTCTCCAAGATGCAGTTATAGTTGGTGCACTAGCAAATGTAGTACCTGTATATCCATCGGTTGAAGATGAACCGAATTCTGCAGGAACTGATGTGTCGATATCTAAGTAAATTGTACCAGTTTGGTCACAAATGTTATCGTAATTACCACCAGGACCTGAACCTGGGAATGGTGCTGATGTTTTTGTACCATATTGTACAATACCCTTACCATATTTTTGTGTTACAACTCTAAAGTTCCAGTATGTTGGGTCAGTAGGTAAGTCAGTGTAAACTTCTAATGAAGATAGGAACTCTTCAGTATCCATCTCTTGTCCGTCAGGACCGATTAATTTACCAGCACCCACGCTTGAGAATCCTGTTAAGGATACTAAGATAGACCTCGTGTTACCGGTTACTGTACCTCCTGGTACTAATGTACCACCAGACCACTGAACTGCAGTACATGTACTAGTTAATGCGGTATATGCACCTTTTGAGTAATCAAATAATCCTTCAGGACTTGAATTAGGTGTTTTACCTTCATAAAAACGGTCATACAAGTTTTTACCTGTATCGTAGTTATCAGATGTACCACCTGTATATCCAGGTGCTCCGTATGGTTGTAAGTGTGTATTATCAGTGTTTCTGTTCTGAATCTTTGGAACAAAGTAGAACAATTTACCGATTGGTAGGTTCATAGCTTGAACTGAAACAATGTCATTAGCCAATAACTTAGAAAAAACTCTTCTTACGATTGGGAAAACGACAGTTTCGAATGAACCTGAACTATCTGAAGCAGCAGCTTCGTTTATCAAATATGATGCTTGGTTCTCATATAACTGAGCCATATTTTCTTTTAAGTGTCCTTTAAGACCGTCGAGGAACCCTAACTTGTCCCATTTGTTAATTGTGTCTTCTTTGATAACTTTAAGGTGCTTAAGACCGATGTTACCAACTAGACCTGATTCTAATAATGCTCCCATTTTAATATATTTTTAAGGAAATTTATTTTATTTTACTCATTAAATCCCTCATTCTTAAGAATTGAGGATTTTCATAAGTTTTACTCTCTATTAAATTATTCGCAGAACCATTAGAAGGAGTTTTTTGAACTTTAGATTGTACTGTTTCCGTAACTACTGTAGTTTCTTTTCCTCCTAAATCTTCTTTGATTGTTTTGTAAAGAGATTTGGATTCTTTAAGAGTTTCGACACCATCGAAACGTCTTAGTATGTTTATTTTTTCTTTTTTCGTAGTAGAATGTTCAGTAAATAAACGAGTAGCGTATGCTAAATTAGAATTAAAAATAGCAACTTCATTAAGTTTTTCTTTGAATACGTTAAGTGCCTTACGGTACTCTTCGTTTTTTTCTCTTAATTGAGTTAACTCACTTTTTAATTTTTTATTTTCTCTCACTCCCGCTCTTTCTAAGGTTTCTGGAAAACCTTCAGGTTTTAAATTAGTTGCTCTACCATTTACATGTGAACGAGCTGAACCTTCTTTAGTTTCACCCTTTTCTTCTTCTGAATCTTCTTCTTCTGAATCTTCTTCTTCTGAATCTTCTTCTTCTGAATCTTCCTCACCAATCTCAATTTCATAAACAACATCTTCTTCTGTGTACTCACCTTCTTCCATGTGGTCTTCTTCTGTATACTCACCTTCTTCCATGTGGTCTTCTTCACCTAAGTGGTTACCCATAGTTTCGTCAGTTTCTTCAGACTCACCCAACTGAATAACATATTCAGTATCGGCTTCATCGTCAGCTAAGTGTATGTCATCACCGTCTTGTTTGACAATAATTCCATCTTCTTGACCCATTGCCTTAAAAACTTTTAAGACTTCATCGTCAGATGCGGATGTTAAATCGAGAGGTAAAAGAACTTCTTCTTCATCATCTACTTCTAAGTCATCACCAGGTAAATCAACAGATAACATTTCGTCGTTACCCATTTCATTATCTAAATCTAACCCATCATTATCAGTTTCTATTTCATCCTCAAGGTCTTCAAGACCTAAGTCCTCCATATCAACATCTTCGTCATCAACCTCAACGTCTAAATCAAGTTCTTCTTGTTCTGACATTTCAGTATCTGACACTTCAATCTCATCGTCCTCATTTGTTTCGGACATAGATTCTTTTACTAATTCACTGATTTCTTCCTTCATAGTAGAAGCAAGTATTCCTTTTGCATTTTCACTAATGGCTTCTTGCAAATTCTCCATTTGCAGTAAAGCTTCTTCGACTAAATTTTTTTTGTTTGCCATAATTTTTTTGCAAAAAAGTTTATTATATTCTTTAATAAATATACTAAATAGTAAAAAAGTGTTTTTTACCTAACTTTTAGCAAAAAAAAATCGGGTATTAACCCGATTTATATTTTTTTTTAAGACCTTATTTATTCGTAAACCTCATCAATTTTACTTTCAACACACGCTGTGATTCTCCAGTCGTAAACAAAGTCTTTAAATTTTTCAGTTACTTTTGATTCTACATCAGTGACATTATAACCTTTTACTAACTTTTCTTCTCTAATTTTTTTAATCTTACCTGAGTTTTCATCAATTAAGTCATACTGAACTTTTGCTACAAAATATTTTTCGTCCATTTTATTTTTTTGTTTAAATTAATATCCTAAATAATCGGTTAATTTTTTCATTAAGTCAACACTTTTACCTAAACCACCGTCAATTCTTGGTTCTTGAGCTCTAAGATTAGTTTCTTCTTCAATATTTTCTTCATAGTTATTTCTGTCGTCTTTATTTAAGAATAAATAAGCCCCAGGTGTGGAAGGTGATGAAACCAAGTCAAAACAGATTAATTCAAAATCATCTTGTACTTCATTTCTTTCTCCTTTTTTAACAAGGGAACCTACACCACGAGAAGAAACACCCATAGTAACCCCTTGTCTCATTAAGTTAGCGGCTTGGTCACCAGGACATGATACAACACCTCTTTCATGAAAACCTGGTGAGGTTAATAATTTTATTTTACCCATAAGTGTATTACCTTCCCACCATACATCCGTTATTAAATGAGATACTCTATCTAAATCTATTAAAGATGACTCAGGGTGGTTAAGTTCGGATATTGATAATCCTTTTTCGATTGCTTTTTTATAAACGTCAGCTTCTCTACGTAAAATTTTTTCAGGATATACTCTTCCGTTTCTATTGGGTGTGTCGTACTTTTGTAAAGTAGCATAAAACTCAAAGGGTTTACTATGGTCTAGCTGTCCATACGATTCTTTTATAATTTGAGCGTTACGACTGTCGTTTGGGTTAATTGTTCCAGCATCCCATTCTACTAAAATACCTTTTCCGATATCGGTTGGTCCTAAAATTTTCATAATCTTTTACTATAAATATGTCAGACCAACTCTTTTGTCTTTTTTGTTTTGTGTATAATAAAATATTTCGTATTCATTATATTTTCTATATAAATTGAAGATATGATTTCTTTTATTTCTTTTTTTAAATCATTTGATTTAAAATCAAATGTACTTTTCAAGTATAACGTTATTTCTAAATTCATAAAACTTCGTTTGCCTGTTTGTATACCCGAACTTCTTAAATCTAAGTCTACGATATAATATGATTCAAAAGTATTTTTATTACATATTTCGTTAAGTGTGAATTTTATGTTACGATTTATTGAACTTGTTACTCTGTCCCAATTTTCTAAATCTCGTGTTGGTTCAACCCACGTTTGTAGTACAATGTAAATACTTTTTAATTTTATTGCGTCAACTGTGCCATAATAACATTTTGCGTTATTAAAAATTTTTAATTGGCTCGTTTTTCCTTTTTTCATAAAATCTCATTTTTTATATTTTTATTGGTTTTGATAAAAAAATAAGATACATATGTACAATAGTCAAAAATTTCATATTTATATATGAATGTTAATAATTAATGTAAAAGGTAAAAATGGTATTGAAAGGGCTTTAAAAGAATATAAAAATAAAGTCTATAGAACTAAATTGCACCAAGAAGTTAGGGATAGGAAAGAACACGTCAAGGACTCTGTAAACAGAAGAGAAAAAAAGAAAAAGGCGATTTATATAAATAAGAAGAAAAACGATTCATAATCATTATTCAGAACCTCGGTCCCTTGAGAACTTTTCAAGGGTGGTAAATCCTAATCCCGCACCTACAATATACATCATACCATCCCATACATATTTTTGTAGTGGTATATCCATAAATACATTTGCAATAAATGCGACACACATCATAAAAAACGCACAAATAGTAATAAACCTTTTTGATGATTTTTGTCCATCTACATCACCCAGCAAAGACGTAAAAAACTTTCTCATAACCCTTTTTCTAATTGCTTTAACTTGTAAAGGGAGTGTTTTGTAAGGGTGTTATTGTTTATTTCTTCGATTGTAGATTCGATTTTTTTGTTTAATTCTTCATCTACGGATTCATTTAAAGTTACCTTTAACTTATCTATAACTATAGATTTTGTATTTTCAATTTCGTTAATTAACTGTTCTTTATTTAAAGAAGAATAATATTTAATCTCATTAATTTCTGACTCACTTAAATTATTATATTCTTTCTCTAATGTTTTATTGGCGATTTTCAACATAGATGAAATAGGTATATTTAAAGAAGTTTTTTCTAAAATAGTGTTGTTGGATAACAACGATTCTTTTATTTTATTTTTAGATAATAAAACGGATTCAAGACTTTTAACATTGGTTTTATTGTATAAAACGTTATCAATATCAACATATGTGTTATCCACATCTTCATTAATTTTACTATCAATCCATTTAGATAATTTGATAATATCTTCTTTACTTGACTCAAGATGATTACTGATAATTTCAAAAGTATTATTTATATAATCTTCTACTATTGACTCTTTTACGTCATTTTTATTAGATAATTCGTCATATAAATAATATATTTCACTGATATTTTTTTTGTTTAAAATATGTAGTTTAAACTCCTTTAAATTTTTTTTAAATGAATCAGTACCATAGCTAGACTCAAACAAAAACTCTATTTTAGATTTAATTTTTCCAAATGGTGTCATGATATTCTTTTTAGATAAATATTACGTTATAAACAAATTACTCTTTAAGTAAAGAATTTAACTCATCTTCTATTTTTCCTAAAGACTGTCTTCCTTTGGATAAGTCTAGAATATTTTTACCTTTTATTAGGTCGTCCTCAACTAATAAATCTAAATCTCTATTTCTAATAAATCTTTCTACTGGTGGTTCTTCAGTAGTTTCTGTATCACCACC
>Ga0070750_10000548_pt1 | contig 20972 bp, 29 predicted proteins | sample VirMetDEL_Nov_24_FD_77013 | JGI IMG/M metagenome (GOLD analysis project Ga0070750, IMG submission 77013) | Aqueous microbial communities from the Delaware River and Bay under freshwater to marine salinity gradient to study organic matter... | ecosystem: Environmental > Aquatic > Marine >...
GGAACGAAAGAACCTTGTCGCCCTGACACTGAAAGCAGCGACCGCTTTCGTTGTGTGCGAAATACTCAAGGTAACCGGTGCCATTGCACTTAAAACATTCCTCGCGACCGTAGCGCTTGTCGCCGTCCCAATAAGCGCTGCCGGTGTAAGGGGTGTCCGATGCGAAACGAAAAAAAGTCATTGCAGTCATCTCCAAATCTCCCTAGTGAGCGGGGCCGTTAGGCCGCCGCCCTTTTCAGTTCGCGCCTGACGCAGTTGATGACCATCATCATCCGGCGACGGTTACGGCGCTCGCTAAGGTAACGCCAGTGAGCGTCACCGTTGGCCTTGTCTACGCTCGTCCAAACGTCCCAATGGTCTTGGCCGTTTTTGTACCAGCCGCGAACTACACGCGCCTTGTAGGTTTCCCAGATGTTTTCGACCGGATCGGTTTGAATTTCGATAGTGAAGGTTTCAGCGTCTTGCTCCTTCGCGGCCAAGAAAGTTTTGCTGAAACCGTGGCTAGTGAAATGGCGGATCATTTTGTGTCTCCCTGTGTTTCTCTTACCCTCTCAATATAAGGTGCTTATCGTTCAACGACAAGCATTAAACACAAAAAAGGTACGGTTTTCGGTACGGTCACCAAAAAAAGAGCCGTCAAGGTGAAGACCCTGACGGCTATTTATTCAATGATTACTGATGGATGGTGCTGGTCGGAGCGAGAGGATTCGAACCTCCGACCCCCTGCTCCCGAAGCCGCTTTTTTGCGTATCTGATCCGTCAGAAACCGTTGAAAACCGTCATTTTCTGCAAAAAGACGGTTAACACAGTGAGCCAGCATACGCCAGAAAAAGGTACGGTCGGGTACGGTCATCGAGCAAAGGTAGCGACGTTGGTGGGTTTGCCGCCCACGCCCTGGCGGCGTGATCGCTTGCGGCGAACGGCTGAATCTCTTTCAGCCTTGGTCATGCGGGCAGCTTTCGCTGCCGGCACACATTTGGGATAGCCTCGTTTGCTTTTAGAGGCTGATGATCTGCCGCACTTCTGGAAGCCGCCGCCCTTTTTTGGGGCGCTAATGTCTACCCAGTCCTGCTTGAACCACTTCTTCAGGCTCATGGCTTTTTGCCTCGATACTTGCCGCCACGCTTTTTGTATTCACGCACCAGCCAGGCATTGGCATAGGCCGATGGATAAACATCGAACTTGCGCTTGGCCGCAGCTTTCACAGTGGCGTATAGCTTGGGGTTGGTTGGCTTGGGGCCACCTGATTTTTTCTTGGGAGGCACAACAGACCTCAGACGCGGCGCAGGCTACGGCCACCCATACGGCCGCCACGGCGGGCGGCTGTGCGACGGCTTGCCTTCTTGGCGCTGGCCTTTTTCGGCATGGCCTTCTTCTTCATAGTCTTACGCATACCCATCATTGGCTTGTTCCTTCCTTGCTGAGATGTAGGAGAGATCGGCGTCAGAAAAGTTGGTGTAATACTCAGTCTTGCTGAGCTGGTCAGACGCCTGGGTTAAGTGATCGAGGGATTGAACCAAGATCACGCCGTAGTCACCCACAGAGCTTTCGATTTCAGTCTCTATCGGGTGGTCATCGCCAAGTGGATGAAAGCCCATCATCCACACGCCATGATGCTGTTTGTTCTGTTCGTTGAGGTAGTCCTGCAAGCCTTCCGGTGTAACTTTGTGAACATCCATGAAGCAGATCACGATCACCGCCTCAGATGCGGGATCAAACTTCAACTTGTGTTCAGCCGCTCTCTCATGGCTGTCCACAACTTCAACCGCAACCAGGTTCTTCAGCACAGCAGATCTGGCGTAAGGACAAGGTGCCATGCCAGCGAAGTAGCCATCAGGCACCGACAAAACCTCATGCACCCACAGGCGCACCTCAGCCGCAACGGCCTCTAGCAGTCCCACTTACGCAGTGCCTTGTTGATACGACTATTCGGATCACGCGCCGTCTTCTTGCTGGTGAGCTTCTTCTTCATGCCACTCATCCGCGCACAGAAGGACTTGCGCCGTGCTGCCGCCTTGGGCGACTTCTTGGCCTGCTTTTTAGATACAGGCGCTTTCAGGTTCATGCCGGCACGCTTGGCCGATGCACGGCCCTTGCGGTTCAGACCACCAGACGGCGACTTGCCAGCCTTGCGTGTCCAGGCTGGTGACTTAGGCATTGGCAAGATCCCTCATGCGCTTGACCAAACGCTTGGCGCGATTTGGCACCTGGTCGTGCCAGCGGGAATCGACCATCTCATCCGCAGCGGCGTCGAACCGGCGGGCATCGACCTCACGCTTCATACCGACGAATTTGCTCAGACGCGGACGGCCCATATTGAACATCATATTTGCAATGATGAGCTGGGCTTCTTCTGGCAGTTCATCGAAATCATCGTAGAGGCTGCGGCAGTCTTCAATCGTCACAGCTATGTCCAAGGTGAACACCTGGCGCACCCGCTCCTCATCAACCGGCGTGCCTACTGGCTGGCCGTGTTCTGGGTCATCTTCTTTGACCAGGTGGCCTATACCAAATGTCGGCAGGCCGAGGTGATCGAGGTAGATTTCAAACTTGCAGCCCTCGTCCTCAGCCAGCTCCTCGCGCAGCTTGTCCTTGTTCATTTCTTTGCCTTCACCTTGCCAACAACGCCCTCAAGCATCCCGCCGCCAAAGTAAAAGGCTAGGATGGTCAGCATTGCTTCACCGAGATAGAAGTCATCTATGACTTGCTTGATGTCAGGGATGTTGGTTTTGCCCAGTAACGTCATCACCAGCACCAGCGCGAAAGACGCCAAAAAGGTGGCAGTGAACATCAGGGCCAGATAGCGCTGGGCCACTTTGAATGGGGCAAACGCCTTCATTGTGTCGATCTTGGCTTGCGCCTTTACACGCTCCATTTCTTCATCGGAGCTGTGGACATCATCAATGAGATCCATGCCCTTCTTGATTACATCGCCATTGCCAAGAATGGATGCCAATACTCCAAGCATTACTTTTTGTCTCCCAGTTGCGTGAAGCCCATGTAAGCGCCCACAACGCCGCTCAACGAGATGTAAAGCAGCGGGCTGACCTCACTGAGTAACTTGATGCGGGTGTCGGGTATGAAGGGCATGAACAGCAAGATCGTGTAGACGCCCATACCCATCAGAGCGAACCGTGCCAGCCTGAGCTGCGCCAGGTGCTTGCGGCTTTTGTCTTCTGTCTCGCGTATCTCGCGGGCGCGTTCTATTTCTGCGTCTGTGACTACGCCATCATTGTCGAGGTCATAGCGATCAAACTCGCTCGACCTCTGCAGCTTTTTCTGGGCCACTAAGGAACGTTTCTGCCCAACAGTTGAAGCGCCACATCGCCAGCGCCCATGTTGGATGCCGCTGTGCCAGCACCACCGGCTGCTGTTTGAGGGTTGATGATGATGCGTGTCAGGCGCGGCAGCAGGCTGGGCGCGTGCTTGCGAAGCACTGCCTTGATGCCAGTGCCACGCAGATCACGGCTGATCGCTTGCAGATTCGCACCATCTGTTTCAGTCAGCATTTTGGACAGCTCACTAGCGACCTCTGTCACTTGGTCTTGCTCCAGTGTTTTGAAGTCAGCGCTAATTGATCGACGCACCAAGTCGGTCAGGCCAGTCACAGGATCACGCGCAGCGCCTTCTTTGATGCGACCAGTAAACTCACCACGCAACGCCGTTTGACTTCCACCAAGCACCGCACGCGAGGTGTCACGCATGATGATTTCATCGTTCAAGCGGCTTAGGAATTTATCAGCAGCCACCTTGCCTTCTTCTGTCTGCGGGAATGTAAGGCGCAGCAGCCGTTGGCGCATGGGACTGCGGACAAGCCTGTTGGCTGCTGTCCGCTCAGCGCCACTGTCAATTTCGTTGATGATGCCTTGCATCGCGCCAAGCCGGAAACCTTCAAGCTCAGAGCCAGACATATTGTTTACCAAATCAGCCAGCTCATCAGGGTTGGCACGCAGGAAGGTGCGCCCAGTGTTCATCGCATCCATAACTGCAGATTTGCCAGACCAATAGTTTCGGGCGATCCGGTAGCTGGGGTTGGCTTCATCAAGCAGCTCAATGAAGGCCTGGCGAGTATTACGCGCAGCCGCAGCATAATCACGACCTGACTGGCTGGAGATCGACCCAGCATTGAAAGCCTCATCGTCTAGGCCACGCTTGACATAGTGCATGAAGCGAGTCGGCAAAGTGCGGACAACCGTGCCTTTCGGGCCGATCAGTTTGCCGTTTGCAGCGACGTTAAACTTGGGCAAATTGACGCCTTCCTCAGCGGCAATGTCATAAGCCCGTTTCAGTGCGCCCTGTACTGCAGGCCGGCTAAACAGCCCCTCAAGATCTTGATTGATCCTTACTGAGTTCCTGTAAGCGCGGGCATACAGCTTGTCGCCGGTCACCTTACGAGCCACTTGTAGCGCCTTAAACTCATCAAAAAACGCGGCTCTACTGCCAAACGCATCCTGCAAGTCGGTAGACAGGCGCTGTAAGATACCTTGGTCACGCAGCCGCAGGAAGTTCTGCGCTTGCCCCTTGCCTGGCCCTGGCAGCACATTCACGGCATCAAGGAGAGCCTGACTGTTGGGGCCGAGGTCAGCCAGAGTGTACGGCTTGCCGGTTGTATTCTTGTTCAGCACATAAAGGACAGCTTCCTCAACCGACTGCGCGTCGTTTTCAAGGGCTTCCTGCAGCAGCTCCCTTGCCTGCTGACGTGCCAGCGCTTTAGGGCCGCGCAGGGTGCGCGTGGCTGCGGCGGCTACGTTTGCTATTGGCTTAGAAGCAAGCTCAACTGCCGGCGCAGTCACGCCGCCAGCAGCCATGCCAACCGCTGTATCAGGCAACCGCTCTGTTGGCGTGCCTTCACTAGCGCCGTAACCAAACGCGCCACCGTAGGCCATGCCTGGCAGTATTTGACCTGTTACGCCAGGTGTGGCTCCTCGACCGCGTGTTAAAGCCACGTTGCCAGCGGTGCCAACAAGCTGTTCAATCGTTGACGCGACTGGCCGCTCTGTAGAACTTTGCTCCAACTGGCCACGTTCAATCATCACTGCGTTGTTGTAGCTCAAACCAGGCGTGACCGCAGACCGTAGGTAACCTAAAATCTCGTCGCCGGTATTAAAGGTCAAACCCTGCAACAGATTTGCCACGCGAGGGCCAGTGACAGCGCCAGACTCAATCGCATCCAGAGTAGCTTTGCCCTCTGGGCTGAGGCGGTTGTCAAACTCTGCATCTTTGAGAGCTTGCCGATAGGTCTGCAACCTTTCAAAATTTGTCTTTTCGCTCATTGCCCTGGTGCCTCCATCAAGCCCATGTTGACCAAATCGGCAATCGGATCATCTGCGGTCACAGATGCTGCCGGCGTGCCTGTCAGGCGCTCAAATTCTGCTTTGAGTGCATTGGCAGATTCTGTGAAAAGTGGGTTGGTTTGCTGAAATTCAAGCAAATGCTCACCGAGTTTGAAGCGGCCAGTTGGGTCTTCCATGATCTGTGGGTTGCTGCGAATGAATCGGTTGGCCTCTTGGAACAAGGCCACATTTCGCGCTTCACTAATTCTGATGGCCTGCAGAAGTAGCTTGTTACCGGCTGTTGAATTAGACAGTCTTGGCGAGGCTTGGCTAATGAAACGCAAGTCCGCGTCAGTTGGGTTGTAACCAAGCTGCTTGACACGCGGCAGCACTAGCTCATTTGCCGCCGCAAGGAATTGCTCTTTACCGGCAACGTCTTTCAAATCAAAGTCTGGGTTGAAAAACTGACCAATGCGCTGGAAGGTCAGCGCTGTTTCTGCGCCGAAACCAGTGTCTATTTCATGAAGCAACCCAAGCATTTGATCGACACGAGACAAAGCTGTCGTCGAGGCCGTCGCTGCTTCTTCAAGGGTGTCAAACTTCTTCAGCAACCCTTTGCCGGATTCTTTGGCCATATCGACGTTGATGTTTGTTGTCGGTGCCGTGCCGCCGATCTGCGTAATTTTGTTGCTGCGATTTGATCGTTGGTACTTTTGACCTCTGCTTGTGTCCAGCCCGGCCTCTTTGGCTTGCTGGTCAGTCAATGGGCTAAATGTTTCTGGCGCAGCCCTGCGCTGCACAAGACTGCCGATATTAGTGCTTTGTGCGCCAGTCAGCGGGCTTGTCGTTTTATTTTGCACAAACGCCATGTCGCCCTTATCTACCACGCTTGACGTAGTGGTCGGCTGCAACAAGGCTGACATCATTGCCGGCTCGAAAGTACCAGGTGCAGCTTGAACCATAGCGCGGATTTGCGGCGATACGTTTTCTGGTAGCGCACCCATTAGCGCCTCTGTAGCCTGCGCCTCACGTTGCGCCTGACCTTCAAGCGCGTTGCGCTGCAGATACGCCCCGACAAGTGCGCTAGACAGCCTGCCAAGCCCCTGTAGAGGCGTCCTGACAGGTGCTGAGCTTGCACCCTGCTGAGCGAGTGCCTGGCCCATGATACGGCGCGGATCTGACTGATAAGCAGGGTTCAGCCGCTGGAAGCCAAACGTGGGCATTGCGCGTGGTCTAAGTGCCATTGTGTACCTCTATGAAAGCAAGTAAGCCGCACCCAGGTTGCCGGCCAGACCGAACAACCCGCCAAGGTTTGCAGAACGGTTCTGCATCGCCTGGTTGTAAGCATTAGCCTGCGCCGCAGACTGAGCGCCGTAAGCACCCATGACATCAACAGAACCAGGCGCAAAGAAGCTGGCCTGCTGCACTTGCGGGCCACCGAGCAACGCTGCCAGCTCATTGAAGCCCTGGCTGCGTAGCGCTTGCCGCTCAGCGATCTGCCGGTTGCGGCTTTGATTAGCGATCTGATTGCTCAGGAGCTGGTCAGCCACTTGCTGCTGGCGTGCAGCGTTCTGGAGCTGGGTGTTAGCTGCTGCCTGGCTGAACGCCTGGCCCTGACGTGCTAGGCCAAACTCACCAGTTGCGGCCCGCTCACCAAACTGCTGGGCGCGGATGTTGCGTGCCTGGTTGACCAGGCGATCAGATTCCTGACCCGCTGCCAGCGTGGCCTGCTGTGCGAGACGCTGCAGTTGTTCATTCTGCTGTGTCTCAAGCCGCCCAATAGCGCTGTCATAAGCCTCAGACGTAATCGGGATGCCACGGTCTGCCAGGTTCTGTTCTAGGCTGTTGCGCTGCCGCGAAAACTCTGGCTGCAGCAAACCGAGCTGCCTGTTGAACAGCGTTTGCTCAACATTGCTGCGGAAGCCCTCTGGATCGCTTGTGAGGGCTGTCAGGCCGCTTGTATCGAGTGTAGACGGCAGGGCTGCATCAGTGCTGATGTTTTGCTGGAACGCCTGCAAGCCAGTGGTTGGGTCAATCTCCTGTGCGGCGCTGATGCCAGACAGTGTGGGCGAGGTGCGGAAAGGGTTCTGGAAATCAGGGTCATCCGCAAAGATAGGTGAGCCATCAGGGTTTTGACCTATAACGGTCTGGCCGGTCACTCGCTCAAACGCCAGATTGCCAAGACCCAAACCAGTGCCTTCTGTAGCGGCGCGGAGCTGTGCCTGGAACGGCGTTTCTTGCGTAAAGGCTGCAGACTGGAAATCGCTGTCTTCCGGCGCTTGCCCCTGCACAAACTGCCCCTGGTCACCGACATACCCGAACAGCAAATTGCCGTAAGGGGTAAACTGCGTGATCCGGTTGGCGTCTGCCTGAGCTGAAATCAGCTCATTAGGATCAGGCGCTGGCGGTGGTGTAGGTGCGCTCTTGCCCATCTGTTACTCCGATCCACTTACATTCTTGTTTCAACATTCCGAAAAGCACCGCGTCGTGCTTGCCGAACATCTTCCGCAGCCGGCCTTCCTCTACAAAGCCAAGCTGCCGGTTCATCTTCATCGCCTTGTCATTGGCCTCGCTGCACGTCACCAGCAGGCGCTTGGCACCCACCTGGATGAACGGATATGCAAACAGGCCAAACAGGACAGACCGATTTGCCCATCGCTGGGAGGAAGCAGCTATTGACGCCTCGATCTGCCCATCTCGATAGTCGTGATACACACAGGCCGCGATGATCTCGCCGTCACGTTGCACCCCGATGGCCGTGCTAGGCCCGAATCCGTCAATGCCAATACGTTGAGCCGCCCAGCGCTTCAGGTAGTCATCAGCGCCAAAGATCAGACGGTTCATTACTGACTTTCCTTTATGGCTTTGAGTACGTCATAGACGTTGGGTGGCGGCGGCTGATCCACCTCCCACTGACACAGATACTCACGCGGCTTCCACTCGCCGCGCTTGAAGAACAGTGTTTCTTGCGTGTTGTGTGCGCCGCGATAAACGCAAACCTCTTGCGTCTTATCGAGCTTCATACACTTCACCAGGCGGCACGTTGTCAGATCGTTTGCCCAGTCGTTTGCTTGTGCTGTGTGCGCCTTGAGAAGCAGCACAAAGCCTGTCAGCGTAGCCAAGCCGGCTCCTATCACGACCGTCCAAGCAATATACTCAATGATCTTCTGACGGCGCTGCTGGGCTGCGTAGATAGCTTCCTGACGCTGTTTCCTGATCTTGCCCTCTAGGGCGATCAGCTCGTCCCACGCTGCCACGCCCCTGGTCAGTTGGATCATTTGCTTCAGTTGATACCGCTGATCCTGAAGCTGTTTTTTTGCCGTGAAGGCTTCTAGCGCCAGGCTCTCAATGCTTTTGCCCTTGGTCAGCTTGAGGAACAGGCTGGGGTTCTTGGCGCTTTTTTCTAGGTGATCGACATCTGACACAGCCGACATCCACCGTGACAGATCCTGCGTCATTTGTTCTAGTTCGCGGCCCGCGGCAAAGCCTTTCTGCAAAACCTTAAATGCGCCTGTCGCCACCTGGACAGCCGTGCCTATGGTGACTGGATCGAGCATCAGTACACCTTCACTTTATCTGGATCTATGAGCTTAGGCAGGCAATAGGCCGTCACAAGCCCACTGCGTCCGCTTTGCTTTGACAAAGCGCGGGCAAAGTAGGTGCAGTCATCAACACTGCGGAAATAAAGATCGTTTGAAACAAGACGCTTGCCTGCCGATCCATCTTCCATAATGAAGACGAACAGCAGAAAAGCGTGGATCACTGCCCCAGCAAAACGCCTACGAGCAGAACAATGGTGGTGCCGGCTGTGCCGATCATTATCGTCTCAATGCGCTTGATACGCAGGATGGTTTCCTTCCAACGCTCCGCACAGACCGCCTCATGGGTGTCGAGTTCAGCTTTGACAGATGTGACGGTAGGCTTAGACATTATGAGGCCGTGTAACCATTGCCTGCGGTGATAGCGGCATTGACCGCTGTCATGTCCTCGTCAGTCCAGTAGTCCTTTGCGACCATCAGTTCCAGATGCTCGACGTTGCGATCTACACAGTCTTGCCTGTCGGCTGCATCGTCATCAGCCATCGTGTCGCCAGCGATGATGGCGTTGATAAGGGCAACGCTGTCACCCATCGCTGAGTAGTTTTGTGCGATTTGTTCGCTAGTGATTTCGTCCATTGTAATCTCCTCTAGCTGGACTCAAGTGTGGCTATACGTGCGTTAGCCTCATCAAGTTGTTGCTTCAGTTCTTTGACAGCATTGACCAGATACCAAGTCATGTTGTCTGGGTCTACAGACATACATCCAGTGCTTTCTGTCTTCACCATATCTGGCAGCACTGTCTGGATTTCTTGGGCGATGACGCCAAGCTGTGCGCCTTGTTTGTCGATGGCACAAGTGCCTGACAGTTCTGTGATTTCATCTGCCGTGCGGTACTCAAAATTCCTGACTTGCACTTGCATGATTTCTGCAAGGCCGGTGTTGTTGTCTTCGATGTTCTTCTTGATGCGCCGGTCAGACGTAGTAGACCACGATGAGGAGTTGTTGCCTTGATATACGCCACCACCTTGCGGGTTGATATATCCAGCACTGTTGCCCTTACCAATAGAACCGGGAGTGCCGACGATAATACTGTTTGTTACTCCCGCAGCATTTCCATTTGTCCTGTCGCCAATGAATACGTTTGAACTGCCTGTTGTCACAGACGTTCCATCAGCACCAGCCTGACGGCCAATCAAAATATTGTTAGCACCTGTTGTTAGGCCAGCACCTGCAAAAGAACCTAAAAGTGTATCTTGAGAAGCTGTGGTGATACTCTGTCCAGCCCTTTCACCAATAAGAGTATTAGCACCTCCTGTTGTCAGGGTAGTGCCAGCATTAAACCCTAAAGCGGTATTTTCTGTGCCAGTTGTACACGCATCAAGGACAGAGTGTCCTATAGCCGTGTTACTACCGCCACTTGTCAGTGCGGCAAGGGCGTTGTAGCCCACAGCAGTAGTATTACTTCCAGTTTGATTTGTTAAGGCGTTGTATCCGACAGCGGTGTTGTTTGCGCCAGTGGTGGTTGCGTCGAGTGCGTTTGCTCCTACGGCTGTATTCTGTGCGCCAGTTGTGTTTGCGCCAAGAGCAACATGGCCTATCGCCGTGTTGTTGTTTGCTGTGGTATTCGCGTCTAATGCGCGTCGGCCCACTGCTGTGTTTTGACCACCCGTAGTGTTATTTTCCATAGCCCTACGGCCAATAGCAGTATTTTGGTCGCCAGTCGTATTTGCGGTTAGCGCACCCTCACCAACGGCAACAAGTTCAACACCCGATGTACTAGCATCAAGTGCGTTTGAACCAACCCCTGTATTGTTGTTGGCTGTGCTTGCAGTCAAGACGTTGTATCCAACTGCGGTGTTATTCGATTGAGTTGTGACTGCGTCGAGTGCGTTTGTTCCCACCGCAGTATTGAAAGAACCGGTGGTGTTGGAAAACAACGCCTGACGACCTATGCCGACATTCCAATCAGCAGAAGTATTGCTAGATAAAGCGTTGTATCCGACAGCCGTGTTGTTCGCACCGTCAATATTTGCGTCGAGGGTGTAGTTGCCAATGGCAATATTCTCACTGCCGGTGGTGTTTGCAGCGAGTGGATTGAAACCTACGGCTGTATTGTTGTTTGCGGTTGTGTTTGCGAACAACGCACCCTTACCGACAGCAGTGTTGTAGCTGCCAGTCGTATTTGTGTGTAACGCTTCATACCCAAGCGCAGTTCCGGCATCTCCTGTTGTATTAGATGTTGCGGCCTCATACCCAACTGCCACATTTCTTGGGCCGGTGGTGTTTGCGAACAATGCGCTATCACCCACAGCCGTGTTGTTGCTGGCAGTGGTGTTAGAATACAAAGCAACCGTTCCAATAGCCGTGTTGTTTGCACCTGATGAAGTGTTGTACCCCGCACTAGAACCGACTGCCACGTTGCGTGTGCCAGAAGTGTTAGTCTCTAGTGCTTGGTTGCCGACAGCCGTGTTGCTTGCGCCAGTGTTATTCGTTAGCGCATTTGTGCCGATGGCAGTGTTGTAATTGCCTGTAGAGGCATCCAGAGCAGTATCACCCAACGCCACGTTGTTCGTGCCAGTCGGATAGTTACCGTCCAGCTTAATCGTGCCGCCGTCCACGCTGACGTTGCCAGCAACGGTGAGGCCGTCTGTCGTGATGGTGCCGGTATTGTCAATATCGCCAGTGCCGGTGATGTTGTTGCTGTTCAGGTCGAGGTTGCCGCCAAGCTGCGGGGTTGTGTCCTCAGACACATTTTGCAGAGCTGAGTCAGCAGTCGAACCTTGAGCTGCTGTCGCGTAGTCAGCGGAATTAAAGGATTTGACTTGCGCTAGGTTGGTGACCTCGCTGTCCATCAACGCACCAGCAGCCGTCACATTGGCTGTGTCCGTAACATCAGCCGACGCCTCAATGCCATCGAGCTTAGAGCCGTCAGTGGCTAGGTCACGGCCATCGACCGTGCCGCCCACAGTGATATTGCCGGCGATTGCAGTTGTGCTGGACGCAGCGGTAGCGTTAGGGGTCAAGGTAAGCTGCGAGACAAAGCTGCCGCTGATCTTGCTATTTATGCTAAGCGTGCCACCATCCGCGACGTTGACCTTCCACTGGTCAGCGTTGTCATCGCCCTGGTCAGCCTTCAGCACAACGCCGAGAGCCGCCCCTTCTACGTTGGCCGCGATCTCAAGTGCATTATTGGTCGTCTCGTCATACTGGATGGTGACATCGCTGTCGGTGCCAAATACCAGGGTCTTGTCATCAGGGATGGTCAGACCTTCAGCAAAAGGTACAGCCGCAGTGCAAGTCTGAGTGCCGTCTTTTAGGATACAGGTGGACAGGCCAGTAGCCATGCCGTCAAATTCTTCATCCATGCGCGAGGCAAGGATTTTGACCCCATTGTCCCTGTCTGTCGTCCAGTCATAAAGACGCGAGAAAACGCCGCCGGAAAATGCCATTAGATCGGCCCTCCTGGTGCAAAGGTATAGTGTGCGGAGATGAAGCTGATTGTTTGCGTACTGGTCGCCACCTTGACGCGCAGCGCCATAGAATATCCAAGCCTGTTGACTGCCTTGCGCCGCTTGGTGACGCCTGCGCCAGTCGTGTCAGCCCAGAAAAAATCGTCCCAAGTCGCCGTGTCCCAGGCGGCTAGGTTCGACTGAAAGGTTACAGGTGAGACATCAATCGCGGAAGCGGGCGCTTGGTCTACGCCGACGCCGAAACTGAACACAACGTCAGTCTCGCCCTCAAGCATGGGCTGGACACTGCTGAAGCGCTTGATGCCAGCACGGTCGTTGAAATAGTTGTAGCTGGTCACAAGGTCGCCAGTGATGTTGTCGCCATCGTCAGCGTCACCGCCAACCTTGAAAACTTTGCCACCGGAACTGCCAAAATATGTATCGCCGTTGAACTGGCCCCAAACCACCGCCGGCAGATTCTCAAAAATGCACCAAGCGCGGATGATCGGATTGAAAACGTGCTGGTTGTAGGGATCTGGCTCACCAGTCGGGAAGTTGAAATAAACCTTGTCGCCATCAGGGCTAACAAAAATCTGCCACCCTTTTGTCGTGCCGGTCGCTCTCACTTGCGAGATAACCGTGCCGCGTATCTTTTCAGAAATCGCTGCCGCCTTGTTGCCGATGATGTCCTGACGCACAACCTGGCTGAGCGGCAGATAGCCTTCTCTGGTCATCACGATGACATCGCCGCCCAGCTTGGCAATGGCACGCTTTTCATTGATCGGCTCGGCTATGCGGTAGGTGCCAATCAAAGCAAAATTTGAGGCTGACGGATCTGAGCCGCTGTAGATCAGTACCTCGCCAGAACTCATAATGAGTGCCAGCAGATCATCAACGCCCTCACCACCGTCGATAGTCAGCGTCGAGATCATGATGAGGTTACCACCAAAGGTGCCAACCAGGCCGACTGGGAACTTGGTAAAGTTGCCCTGGAAAGTGTCTACCGTGGCCGAATAGTAAAAGTTCTGATCTGAGCCGGTGAAGTAGTAAACGCGGTTTTTGTAGGCATGAACACCGGTTAGCGTATTTGGGTTCGTGCTAGACAGCGTGATCGACAGGTCGCTGGCGCTTGTCCCATTCCAGCTAAAAGGCACGTTTGCCCCTGACGGCACAAAGATGGATAGATTGTTGAACTCAATGCTTTCGGCCCTGCCGTTTGCGAGGCCGGTCTTTTTGCTGACAGCCGTGCCGCTATCAATCTGGTACAGCGTGCCATTGCTGCCGATAGCCAATAGCTGACGGTTTGCGCCAGCGTTATGCTCAACAAGCGTTTCAACATCACCAGTGCCTATGCCGCTGCAAAACTCTGTGTAGCCATCGCGCAGGGTCACCTTCTCCACAGTCGGGAAAAAGTTGGACATCACGATGGCGTCCGTTGGCGGCATGGCGTCGATGCTGTCACGGCTATTTAGGCCACCTACAGGCGCTGGCACAGATGCCGCTTTGACGCGAAACCTAGAGGCTGTTGGCAGTGCCTGGAGCATTAGCTGCTGACCCCATATCCGCTGTCAGGCAGATTGTAAGAGTAAGGGCTGACCAAGTAGCGCCGCGCATCATCGAGCGTGATGATTGGCGCGCCGCCAGAACGGCTAATCGCCTGACGCAGCTCTAGCTGGTACTGACGGAAATCCTCATCATATGCGAGGCCGTGCGCCTGCTTGAAACGCCAGGTTGCACCCATCTCAATGAGCGTTTCATCAAGGATGCCGACATCGGTATCAGCGGCAAAGGCAGCTTGCGAAGTGCCGCCACTGGTTTGGTTCCAATGGCTCGACAGATACTCAAAGCCGATTGTGTCGGCTGCAGTAGGGGTTGGAGTAATGTCGAACTTCAGCGCGTTGCTGCTTGCCTTGAGACGGAAGCGATCAACGATGCCGGCATCTACTGTGCCGTGCCGATCCGATTGGAACTGCTGCGGCGTGATTGGGCCGACCATCTGATCGAGGTCGGTGCGATTGTAGGCTGTGCCACTGACAAAGCGGTCAAAATCGCTGGGCAAGTCATATGCCTGCGTGCCGTTGACCGTTGTGAAGGTATGCTCCTTCATCAGTATCGGCCAGTTAGTGGCCCGCATGAGCTGCTTGCCCTCGCGGTTGATTAAGACCAGGAGCTGACGTGCAATCGGATCTGTGTTGCCGACAACAGTGGTCGGGCGCTCAAATCCGGTAAAGTCAGCTACCGTCTGTGCTATCGTCAGCAGGCTCATCAGCTACTTCCTCAACCTTTGGCGCGGCTTTCTTGGCGGCGCGTTTCGGCTTTGCTTCCATGTGGAGCTGGGCGATCTTGCCAAGCTGCACATAAGGCTCACCCATCTGACGCAGCAGGGTTTCTCCAGCCGCCGCCAGTTCTTCAATGGTTTCGATGCCTTTAAGCTCAAGCTCAATACGGCGGGGCTCAGACATTCCAGGCACGTCGCTCAGACCGCCGCCCTTCTTCTTGGGCTTCTTCTTGCCAGCCTTGAACTCAGCCCAGGCTTCAGGAAAGCGGGCGAGATCTTCAGGGCGGGCTGGGCCTTCCCAAACGTCCTTTACGCCAGAGACGACGATGCGACAGAAGTCGCGCATCTGGCCGTTCAACTCGCGTTCAAAAAAGATACCTTTTGCGGGCATTTATTCCTCCAGTTGTAGGGGTGAGAGGGCGACCGAAGCCGCCCTCTCCAGGGAGATCACATCGGGAAATCGCAGATGATTTCCTTGTCGCTGATGTCGCCAGCAATCGCACAGACGTTATCTGTGACGGCTGCGGAAACATCGAGCGTGCCGTCCGACGATCCAGTCGGGGTCAGCGGGTCGCCGTCTGCGCCTGCAGTGAGGGCAGTGTTCAGCGTTGCCGGGCCTTTGACCTGAACCCAGCAATACTGACCATCGGTCGGAGCGGACTGCAGAACACCAGCGCCGATCTCTACGGAATCCGAGAGGTCGGAGGTCACCTGGTTGTTCTTGTAGCCATCAAGCGTGTAGTAGTACGCCACGTTGCCGGATACGGCTGCAACCGAACCAGCGCCAGTGTCATACTGCACATACTTGAAGATCCGCGTACCGTTGGTGTCGTCAACGATGGCACCAAGCTGACCTAGCTGGAACTCAGGCGTGTCAGCGACTGCGGTGGGGTCAATCCCCATTACTGATGCAATAGCCATTACCAGTCTCCTCTAGGTATGGATGACGCCTTGCAGCGCACGGTTGGAACAGGTCAGGTTGCCCGACCAGAACATCGGCGTTACAAGCGCATCTTGGTTGACGGACATCCGCGCCTCACCAGGCACGAAATCACGACCGGCAGCGACTTCCATCCGCAGATAATCTGTGTTCAGGAAGTACATACGGTCGGTGTTACAGGCGTCATCGAACACGACATCCGAGTTCAGATACTGGACGCTGGTGAAACCAGAGTTAGCCAGATCGTCGCTGGTGATGCGCTGGATGGCCTGCAGGCTTCCGAGGAAAGCCTTGTAGGCGTTGGTGCCGGCCATAACCAGGTCAGGCGAGTCAGCGCCGCGAACAAGCTGCAGATAGATGTTGTTCATATCTGCCTGCACGTTTGCTGTGCTGAAAGCGTTAGACGTGGCAGTGGTCTGCACGTTTTGCCAGAAGGTGTAGGTCGAGGAGTTAATCCCGCCCACAGTGCCGGTGCCGGCATCAGCTACAACGAGCTGAAGGCCACCGACTTCCTTGCCGTCGCTGCCGGTGCCATCGGAGTAGATAGCAGTCGAAAGCGTGTTCATCATCGACTTCTCAAGGACGTTAACACGCGCCTCAAGCAGATTGATGATGGCCTCAGTGCCGGAGTTTTTGACTTGCTCCAGGCCGCTGATGGTGACGTTACCGGCAAGCTGCTTGTATTCAAACTCAGCAGCCGTCAGCACGTCAGACGGCGATACATCGAGGGTTTCGTAGCCGCTGTAGAACTGAACAGTTCCGTTTGCAGCATACTCAAGTTCACGCACGATAGAACGGCCAGTCACAGTGGTCTGGTTGCCGTTTTCGCGCATCCGACGCAGCAACGCATTGTGGTTGCTTACGTTGTCAGAGAGCTGTCGTGACCGGTTGCGAAGCGTGGTCGTGACAATCTCTGAGAGGTTTGGGCTGGTTGCCATAGGCTTTACCTTCCATTCTCAAGTTGTCGAATTGACGCCATGATGGTGTCACGGACAGACATCCCCGCTGGAAGCGCTTGTTGAGCTGGTGCGGCACTGCCTCTGACTTTCGACCTTTGCGCTTTTTTCGCTTTCTTCACGGCATCTGTCTTCACCGTGTCCTGCGACTTCTTCAGCGCGTAACTGTCCATCTCTGCCTTCCGCAGCTCAGGGTCGGCGTAAACCGCCATTTCATAAGCTGTCTTCAGGTCTGGAGCGTTGCCGTTGCTGATGAACGTACCCATTACAGACCGCACCTTTTCAAAATGCGGATGCGCTGGGTTACCGTTTGCATCAGTTTCAGCGGCAAACTGGTCGATCAAAGACTGCGTGCTTTGCTGGACGCTTTGCTGTTGTTGTGTCTGTTGGTTCTGGATGAAGCCGGTGAGCTGAGCTACTTGCTGCTGCAACGCCTTCACTTGCGGATCTGCATACTCATCCTCTAGGGCGGCATCGTTACCGACTGCCCCGATATCCACGCCATACTGGTTGGCCAACCAAGCAATAGCGTTTTGAGGGTCTTTCTGCAGATATTCGTTAGCAGCCATCAGTTGCCTGACCGCTGCAACGTCATCCATGCCCGCCCTTGCGAATGTATCGCGGTGCGGCGCAAGAATCTCATCGAGTGCTTCTGAGCGCTTGCGGAGGGCCGCTACACCTTGGGTCTTCTTGGTGTAGTCGGCTTCCATCTCCTTGTAGCGCCGCATCATAAAGTGCTGCGCTGCAGGCTCCATAGAAGCAAAATCATCTTTGAACTCAGCAGGCCAATGGTTCATTGGCTCCAGCGCCGCAAGCTCTGGCGCTTCTTCTGCCTCGCCTGTTTCGTCTAGGTCTTCTTCAGGCTCATCATCAGCCTCGCTGACCTCGACTGTCTCATCTGGCGCGGGTGGTTCACGCAGACCATCTTCTTGGTCGTCGCCGGCATCTGCGTTCAGTTCTTGCAAAGTCCTGGCAACTGTCTCGGCGACTGTTTCCGGCCTTGCTGGCTCGGCTGGTGCGGCAGCATCGGCTGCGGCCTCAGCGGGAGTGCTATCAAGCGGGAGTTCTTGTTCTGTCATTTGAATAGATGGTCTTGGCTAGTGCCTACCTCCACAAAGTTATTGCGCCGCAGAAACTCGCGGTGCTGGGAACGGCTGGTGATCCAGCCACGATCTTTCATATTCTGATAAGGCTCGATGTCGCTCAAAATGGAAACGCCGCCCTTGGGGGCGGCGCTTGCCTTGGGAACGATCTGACCGTCCCTGAACACAAATGTCTGCTTGCTCATCCCATGAGCATCCTTGCTGCCATGTCACGCTGCGCCTGATCCATCTTGCGGCGCGGCTTGTTCATGCTGCCAATCGCCTGCATCAGCTCAGGAAAGATCTTGCTCAGGACAGCCGCAAGCGGGCTATCCATCGCCTCGCGGATGATCTCTTTTTCTTGCTCTGACAAAGCCTGGTAGGCTTCATCAGCGCGTTCCATATCGACTTCCATCATGCAAAGTCCCTTGGGTTGCCAAAGATGTTGAGATTAGGCGCAGCCTGCTGTGGCTGCGTCATGCCGCGTGTTTGCAACAGATCAACCAATGTGCCGCCGGCATATCCATACGGCTGGTACAGGTTGCCTGTGCCGCTATAAAGATAGAACGGATTGAGCAAGTAATTCGCTGCCAGATCGTCAATCACTTCTGGCGTCGTCGTGCCTGGGTCGGCAGGGTCTGCCGGTGCTGGTGGCGCTGCACGCTCATCGCTACCGCCACCACCGCCGCCGGTCATCGCAGCATTGCTGGTCGCCGGCACAAATGTCGGGTCTTGCTGCATCCGCTGACGCTGACCAAAGGCAAAAGCTGCAGAATCTGCTGGGTCAGGCGCGTTGAAGATTTCTCCAATAATGCCGCCACCAAAAATTCGGTTCAGCGTAGTGCCAGGCGCTTCACCGCCGTAAAGCTCATCATAAGCGTCAGCATAAAAGCCGCTCATGGGGCTGCGGCGCGGGGGAGCCATAGTCGGCGTGACTGGATCGGGGCGATTGGGCCGTGAAAGGGATTCGGCAACGGCAGTGCGGATTTGGCCTGTAAGGTCTTGCCCACCAACCGGTATTTGATTGATCGCAATGGTTTCGCGGATAGCCGCATTGTCACGCTCAATGTCGGCAGCCGACCGATTTTCTGGGAATGGATCGCGGCGGTAATTATCGCGTATGAGCTGCTGCTGTACCGGGTCTGCATTTGGGTTTAACACAGTCGCCGCAGCGGCAATATCCTGCTGCCGGCTTTGATCTACATCTTCATCTTCCTGACTAGAGCCAACCGGATCGAGTATTTGCCGGCTAGTGTCGATGAGGTTTGTCGTGCCACGCGCAAGCGGACGGCCTCGATCATCAGTCTGTGCCGGCGTTGCTGTCTCACGCGCATCATCGGCGGCGCTGCCGCCATTGCCATCGCCGTCGTAGCAGATGCGGTTTTCAATCAGGTAAGACCGAAGCATTGCTTGCCCTTTCTTGATCTGAAGCCCCTGCACTCAACGCCCTTGCCAAGCACCGAGCGCAGATGCTCCCTGCCCTCGCGCACCATCTGGCCGACGCCGCCCCAGGGCGCTATAAAATCAACAATCCAGAGACGGTCGCCTGCGTTCCAATCATCAGGCTGCAGCTTTCTGGTTCGCTTAACATAGCCCTGTTCAATCTCCTCATTGAACAAGCCCCAGGTAACAAAGCCGACCGGCTGATGCTCCACTTGCCAGATTCTAAATTGCTTCAGAGCAACAGGCGGCAAGATCAGCCGGTGAACGTCGTGTATTGTCCAATTGCAGTGCTGTTCACTCTGGCCCATGAGCCAGGTCATCATGCCAACTGCCTCAGTGTTCTTCACTGCGTCACCACCTTGGCCGCATCAATCTCCAGCTTCTGCTGCTTAAACTGGGCATCTTGCGCCGCCTTCTGCTGATCGAGCTGCAGACGCGCTACCTTCACCTGGGCATCAGCAGCAGCTTGGTCTGCCTGCGCCTGTACCTTGGCAGCTTCAACCTCAACCAGTTTATCAGCCGGGTTGGGCCTGCCCTGCGGGGGCTGGATTGCCTCAAGCGTGTCCTCAAGATCACGCGCACCAGGGAACGCCCTGGCAGCAAACAGCAGCATCTGCTTGGCTTGCTCAAAGCCAATGGCACCAGAGCTGACCATCGGGCCAATCGCCTGCAGAAACTGCACTGTCGCTGTCAGAAACTCTGTGCGGCGCTGCTGTTCAATCGCGCTGTCTACGGCTTGGCTTTCGTCAGTGTCGATGCTGATGCGATAGCTACGCAAACGCTCATCACGCATCAATGCAACCGCCTCTGGCGATACCGGAACGCCGGTAATGCGCGAAAGCAGCTCAGGCTCCAGGTTCTCGACCATCAGCTCAGCCTTCAGCTCCAGAATCTGGTCAAGGAACATCTCAATGCAGCGCTGGCGGTTCACCAGGCGCATCGCACCGAACTGACCCTTGATACGCTGGGCTGTCGCTGTCTCACGGCTGGCACTAGAGCCACGCATAATGTCCGAGATGCCAGTGATCTCATAGATCGTCTGGATTACGATCTGACGCGACTGATAGAGCTGCGCCAGAGCCTTGATAAGATTATCAAGCGGCGCTTCCTGCATCACATTGGCAAGACCGCCACCAGCCTGCAGCATGGCCATGTTGTCCACCGGCACAAACTCATTGTCCGATGCACCCGCAAGACGCTGCAGCTCTTGGAACGATGCGTCATATACACCGCGCCGCTTCAGCGCTTCTGTCAAATTAGCAATCCGCTGCGTAATCAGATCAAGCTCATAGAGCTGATCCTCATAGGTCAGGATCTCAGGGACAGGAAGCGTAGTATCGGTGGTCGATACGGCATACAGAGGCTCTGGAATAGGCCAGAAACCGTCCAGATTGTACGGATCATCGAACTCCTCAAGCAACTCATCATAGTCGGCAGCAATAAAGATCTGCTTGCCTGACCGCTTGTCCCAAATCTCATAGATTTCAGCCCGATCCGGCTGCTTGTTGTCCTCGTAGGCGTCACCCTCATCGCCGCGATAGCTCAGCGGGATCATTTCGCCTTTTGGGCCGTAATAATCGACCAGTTCCTGCCTGGTCATAAGGTGACGGAAGCCAATCCACGTTACATCAGGCCAGCCACGCGCCGGCGACATCACAAAGTCTTCCCAATGCACATATTCGCACCGGATTGACTGTTCACCGACATATTCGACCGGCTCACCCAGCACATACGGCCCCATTGGGCCTTGCATGACCATGCCGGCGTCTACCTGGTTGCCTTCAGCGTCTACAAACGCGCTGCCGATCGGCACATCACCGATCTGGCCTGGCGCAACCTCACCGATGCCAGTGATTGGCTGCTGGCGCACCGGGATCATCTCAGGATCACCCTCGACCACCACCGGCTCATAGGTAACCCGCAGAACACCGCGACCAACGATTAAATAGTCCTCAATCGCCCGCCGAACAGCCATGTCAAAGTTGTAGACATCGAGCTGATACTGCAGCCCA
>Ga0070750_10000552_pt1 | contig 20862 bp, 29 predicted proteins | sample VirMetDEL_Nov_24_FD_77013 | JGI IMG/M metagenome (GOLD analysis project Ga0070750, IMG submission 77013) | Aqueous microbial communities from the Delaware River and Bay under freshwater to marine salinity gradient to study organic matter... | ecosystem: Environmental > Aquatic > Marine >...
CCTGATAACCAATAGCAATATTATTATCACCAGTCGTAATCGCAGTACCTGCTTCATCGCCTACGACAACATTATAATTACCACCACTTTCAATGCTGTTACCTGCGTTGACACCTGCTCTGAAGTTACTTGTTCCTGCTGAAGCTGTGATTATATCTGCACCATCTGCAAAGGTTACATCTGCTGCAAAGTTTACAGCGCCGTCAACGTCTACTATGTCTAAGTTGGCTGTACCATTTACATCAATAGAACCTTCTAAGTCTATGTCTCCACCTATAGTTACATCATCTGTAACTATAAGATCATCATCTACTCTTAAATCTACTACGCTAAGACTAGCAAAAGCATCAACAACTGCTGCACCACTTCCCGCGCCATCTAGGTAAACTGCTTTGGTATCACCAGGGAGTATGGTTACGTTAGCACCAGTACCTTGAGAGATAATAATATTTTGTGAGCCACTTGTACCATTTTCAATAAAGTGCATTCTACTAAGTGTGTTAGGTGCAATGGTAATAGTACAGGCTGAATCTAGTGTGCCTGTATATTCAACATACATTGATCTAACTGGATCAGTAGCTCCATCCGCTACGGTAGAAGTGTGTGTATCTGCGTTAGTTGTTATGCCCTCAGTTCCGTAACTAAGACCTTCTGCAATTAGTTCTAGGTTGGTATTGGTTGTAGTACCCCACGTTCCACTGGCATCACCAGTGGCCATCTCGTTGAGTCTAAGATCATTTACGTATGTCGATGCCATTTATTGTCTCCACTAAAAATTCTATATAGTTTATTCTAAGTACATTCATTATATACTCAATTTTTTAGGCTGCAACATCTGTCCAATCTGGCGTTTGCGTTTCAGTTATATCTTCAAATCCAGATGTTTGATCTTCATTAATCATACTCCAGGCTACTAATATTCCTACATCACCTGTTAAGCCATCTAAAGTATCTAAAGTAACGTCTGCTTCAGCATCAACAGTTACAGTGCCTAACGTACTAGTTATAGCATATCCAGATACAGATATGTTGTTATTTGATACTGTGGTTGCTGTACCTATAGCAGAAGTGCTTGCTACTCCTGATGGATAGACGTTTGCCTCGCCATCAACAAGAACAGATACAGAACCTAATGTACCTACTGCACTTGGGCATACTGCTATGGCTTGCGCATTTACACCAGCAGTAGGTGCGCCAGTTGCGTTAGCAGCGGCTGGTGCAGATGGGCTTACAGGAACTGTGCCTTCACCAAAAGCTAGGGTTCCCCACCCTGTTGCTCGTCCCCAACCGTTTAATTGTTGATCGGACATTTAATTATTTAAGCTATACGAATTATAGCTGTTCCTGCTGCTTTTGCGGGAAAAACGACTGTAAAATCACCTGCTGTAGAAGTTTTATCGCCACCAAAATCAATAGTTGCTACTGATTTATCACTATTGGTATCGTTATAAATCATACAACCTCTAGCAGTAATTGTAGCTGTACCAAATGTAAGGTCTGCAAAATCAGTCACTGCTGTAGTTCCTGTAGCGGACGGTGTTACGTTTGTTAATGCGCTTCCACCCGATGAATAATTTGTACCGCTTGCCTGTCCAGTTGTTGTAAAAGCTGTAGTAGTTGCGCCTAAAGTGGCTGAACTTGTATATAAAGCTAATTTAAAACTATTGCCAGAACTGTTGGTAAAATTATGTGTACCAGTCAACAACTCAACTTTAAAGCTTGTTGTTAGTGTACTTGTAATTGCCATACTTATATCCTCTTAATAATATCAGCTAAATCTTCATCGCCAGCTTTTAATAACTCTTGTATGAGACTTGCCTTATAAGATTTTATAGCATTTTTAATATAAATCAAACAGACTTGATTAATTAAATTTTTATACGCCCTAGCTTGTTCTTTTATATGGTCTTCATTATCTTCTGAATACGCACATATTTTATTGGTTAATTGATTTGCCCAAAATTCAGGGTGATGGCCACCAAAATTACTTGTAGCTATTTCAACCATGCCTAATTCTGGAATTCCATCAGGTGTAATTTTAATTACCATTTTTTAGGCTCCACTGGTTCAGTTTTTGTCATTGCACTTTTATCGTTTCGTCCAAAAAGTTTAGGTTCAATCTTTTTTTCTTCTTGAACAAGTTGACTTCTTTTGATTGGCGTTAAAATATTCTCTTCACTTAACCCAATTAACATTGGATCATCAAGTCGATGGTATCCATATAATTTTTCTTCAGGAGGTACGGCTGTGTCAAGTAAAGAAGAAGAATGTGCTATTTCTACTTGGATTCCTGCTTCCATACATTTAGCTAACCAAAACTCACAACAAGCTCTGCCTGCTTCTGCAAAATATAAATTACCTTTATAGTTAAAATCTAAGCCAAATAATTGAATAGAACCTACTTTATTCCACAAAGCAAATGCTATTGCGTAAGCTGCGGTATTGTTTAAATAGTAACAGTTAGCATATTGTATAACTTCTTTAATAGGATATTCTATTAATCCTGGACATCTTTTATCTAATTCACACGTATAAATTGGACCTTGATGTTCTTTTAAAAGTTTTAACATACTATTTGTTTGACCACCTGCATCATCAGTTTCTAAAAACCTTGAAGCGGGATCTAACATAAAAACACGATCATGAAATATTACGCTTGCTACTGCATTTATAGCCCATACTTCATCAAAAGTATCACTATGTGATTTTGCAAGATTATAATCAAACCAACTTTTGCCCATGCCTACTATAGCCACAGTTTTACCTTCAAGTTTCTTGATAGGTTTCATACTTTCTCCTTTATGTTTTAACTTACTTGTGAGCGAAGTGAGTCATAACGATATTCATCGCGTCTGCCTCTAGCTTCTGCTCTATTTTTCAATCTAGCTATGTTTTCTTGAAATCTAGTCTCGTAAGTAGCGAGTAAATCTGGTTCACCCTTCATAAAGGTATAAGCCTCAACCAATGAGCCATATAGTAAAGCATCTCTAGCATTTTGAGATAACCAAGTCCCAGTTGTAGTAGTTACTAAACTGTTTGGTCGATAGAGATAATGCAACTCTACTGTGTAAGCAGAATCGGGTAATGGCGCGACAACGATAGTAGTTCCAGAACTTCCTGAAGTGCTGTAAGATTTATCGAAATCTGCGTAGTACAAAGGCAGTCCTCTTAGACTGGTATCATCTATGTCAGGAGTGTATTCCTGCATAAAACTAGGGTGCTTCTTTTCTAAAAACTTGTAATCATTTGTTGTTCCATCAATTACTGCTAAAGAAAAACTTAAAATAAAATCTGTAGGGCAAGTTAAAAAACGATTACCTACTGATAAAGTACCCTGTTGGTTTTTTCTAAAGTAATCTTCTTGAACAAGATTAAATATACGATCTTCTGAATTTTTTACAAAATCAGGAATAGTCGTATTGAAAGTTGTTTCATCGTTATCAGTGAAACTTTGAATCAACGCATATAATTCAGTATAAGTCATGTTGTGATTGTAACCGTTCCTATTGATGTTGTCATTTTATCAAGTTTAAAATTAGTGCCAAGTGTAGCAGGATTCATAGCTAAGAAATTATTGCTGGTGTCACTAAATACGTTTGCATCAACTACAACAACAAAACCTTCGCCAGATTCCTTATCATTGTTTGGTCTTGGATTGTATAAAGCTTCTGGATCTCTTACTACTGGAGGTGATTCTAATTGAGGTGCTTTAGGCTCAAAACATTCAGGACAAGTTTTTAATTTGTTCCATTCTTCTTTTAACTCATTAAGTTTATATTGAAATCCACAACGATCACATAAACCAAGTGCATATTTTCCAGCAGCGTAACCCATTAATAGCTACTTCTCATTGAAGGTTTTATCCTAAAAGAAGCTCTATCTTCGTCTTGATCGGCAGCACGTTGAAACTCTTCTTCGTATATTTGTTTTAATAGTTGAGTTTTTTCTGGCGCTCTTTTTACTGAAAGGTAATAAGCTAAACCAGCCGTAAAACAAGGATAAAAACGAAATGGCATGTCCATTGTGTTAATAGCAGTATCTGCATCATCCATTCTTACCAATTTATTAAACACCAATATATCTGTAGAGTTTTCTGGTGTAGGCCAAACTTTTATAACTGGTGTTGTTAATTTATCAAAAAAATACTGAGAAGGTCTTCCTTCTGATGCTTTAACAGGTATATTAGTATATTCAGATCGACTTACTCTACCAATATTAATATCAGTAACTGTACTATTAAGAGTACGTCTTACCACCATATCTAATATATCAATTACATTGGCATCTAAAGGATAAGAAGCAGTGCCTTGAGTTACTGTTTGTGTTCCTTGTTGTATAGTCCATTGATTTAATCCTCTATTAGCCCATTCAGCTAACATAAGATTAATTGATCTTTTTGCTGTCTTTAAGTCATAACCTGTACGCAATTCAAGACCACACCGCTCGTAAGCTTCTTCCACAAACTCAGTTACATTAGGTTCAAAATCTGTGCTATTTGATAATGCCATGTTAGTCTTCCTCTTCTTCTTCCTCTGGAGCGTATAGATTATTAAATGTTATATTTGGATCCATATAGCTTTCATGTTGTTCTGCTGAATGCGTCCATTGAGAGGGCATAAAGTCTGGTGCGCCCTCACCTACACGCCATAAAGCAGGATTTGTAGCTCTTACTCTATTATTGGGTAAAGCTACAAAACTACCAGTGTATTCACCAGCGTCTGTTAAATATAACACATGTGACTGCTTATGTTGAGCAGGATCATCTGCTATTGAATTATCAGTATAGTCTACAGTAAATAAATATTTGCCTGTATAAAATTCTCCACCTATTTTACATAACCAGGGGGATGAACTTACTCTATCAATAACAACAACAGAATGATGATGACTTAAACAATCCCACGGTTGAGCTAAATGATCTTCCATAGGGGAAGGCCAGTCTTTTAAAGGAATATCAGCTACTAAAGCTTGGATAGGCATTCTTGCCCACATAGCGCCACCATGAACATTTGGCGCATCTTCCATACTGTCTATCTCACAACCAGTAAAAACTATCTGAAAAGATAAAGACCTGTCTGGCATAGTATTTACAGCTATAACTAAAGCATGTAAATATTCACCATGATATTTACTATGATTTGCTGTAAATTCTTTTCTTACCCAGCATTTAAACTGCGGTATATTAGAAATTAAATACGACATAAAAGCTTAAAATTAAACTTTACCACCTTTTGCCATATATTTAGTGCCTTTCATAGCACCGCCTTTTGCCATATATTTAGTGCCTTTAGCAGCGCCACCTTTAGCCATGTATTTAGTTCCTTTTACAGAACCTCCATTAGCATAGCCTTTAGTTTTTTTATACATATCTTTTCCTCAAGAAATTGTAGTTACTTTTCTTCTATTATCCATTACTTTACCGCAACCTTTTGCAATAAAGCCACCATTTTTCATTTTTACTCTATTTTGCTTTCTTATTTCACCACCAGAATTTACAGATACTTTAGCTGCTTTTGTATTTGCAACAACTGTTTTACCTTTTGCGCCTTCTCTTTTTTTTCTACGTGCAGTAGAAGCACGTTCTTCTTTAGAAAGACTATTTGCTTTTGATGCTGGCAAACAACGATCTGGATTTTTTTTGTTCTTACTTGTACCACAAGCACCTTTTATGGAACCATCAGAGCCTATTCTGACCCAGTTTTGATCTCTCCATTGTTTAAGCTGACCCATTATCTAAGCCTTGACTTCATTACTCTACCTTGACCTCTTATAGAAACAAGACCGCCTTTAGCTTTGTTAGTTCTTTTAGAGTTTTTAGCATAGTTTGGATCTTTACAATATTTAGATGCTGCCATATTTGCATATGCGCTGGGATATGTATCGAAAGTTCTTTCTGCCCAAGCTTTACCTTTTGGACAAATTTTACCTCCGCTTTTTTCTTTTGCAGCCATTTAACAGTCCCAGTCCTTACGCGCCCAGTAGTTAGCACTACATCTATCGCTTTTAATACCGCCACTTCTAGCACAATAGCTTTTTTTTCTGGCAGCACTATTTTTGTGCATACCCATTTTTTTATCGCCAAAAGTAATTCTTTTTACTTTACCGCCATCACTACTAGGACACATAACATAAACTTCTTTACGTTTTTTACCAAAACCACCATTGCCCTGTGGAATAGCTCTAGGCTTATTAAGTGTTACTGTTTTACCTTGCCACGTTGCCATTAGGCATGAAATACAGTCATTGTAAGAAACGTAGAAACAGTATATTGAATATAAATACCTGCGGTAAATATTACTCCCTCTTCTGGTATGACTACATCTCTTGTTGCATCAGCATCACCAACAGAACTTAATCCCATAATACTTGTTCCTGAAGGAGAAGTGTTTAAGAAATCAACAGTACCTGCAGTTGCTGTACTGGTTAGATAAATGCCTTTAAGTCTACTTCTACCTGCAAATATAACATCTGCGGCTGAACCATTAACTCCTGCTGAAACATTACCTGCTGGATTACCTACTGCTGAAATACCAGATATAGTTTTAAAATATTTAGTACCAGTAGCAGTACCTGCATTAGCACCTGTAATGGACTCTGTTTGAGCATCCCCATTGACATCAGTTCCCGTAACAGTAAACGATTTAGCGGCATCATTCCCAGCCGAGAGGATAGTAACTACCCTCCCATGACTGAGTGCAACAGCACCGCCAGAAGCTAACGCACCACCTATAGTAAGTGCTGCATTATTTCCAACGGATGCTGCTACTGATATTCCATCTGCATCTAAGGCTACTGTGTCTGCGGTTATAGTGACCGCTTTTACATCTGATCTAGCCATAAGTTACCCCTTAAATAATACCTGTAAGGTTAATTAGTGAGTAGTCAGTCGTTACATTAACAATCATAACTGTACCAATCACTTGTATTACATCTCCTGCTGCTGGCCCTACTGCTCCTGCTGCACCTAAAGGAACGGCGTGGTTACCCACAACTAATGTACCTGAAGTTAATACAGCTTGTGGACCTGATACTGCAAACCAACCATAAGCACTCGCTGCCATATCGACAACAGTTACACCTAGTGTAGCACCTGTAGTGGTAGCGGCTTGAACAATTTGCGCACTGCGCGGATCAGGAATTAAAGTTATTCTTGAAGATGTTGTTATAGCTGTGGCTAAATCATCATAACAAGTAATGACTATTGATGGGTCTGCTGAATGATCGTGTGCTGGGTTAGATTTAATTCTAAGCATCTGACCTTCACCAGCGGCATCATTGACATATAGATAACCATTTGCATATTGATTTAGCGTTATATCTGTACCAGCAGTTTCTACTGAGATTGCTGTTTCACCTGCGGCTACGCCTGCAGTTGGAGTTAAATCAAAGTGATGCGTTATTTTAGCAGCGTGAGTTACACATTTACCTGCTGTAACGGCTACTGCTGCTAATCTACCATAAGCATAAACAGTATTACCGTAAAGCAATCTACTGCCTAATGGAAATAACTGAGTAAGTCCTGAAGTAAACGGGTCAACTGTACCGTATTGGCTTCCGCCTTTACCTACGATAAAATCGGCTGGGCCATATCCTGTTGCTGCTGCGTATTGAATATGTCCACCATCATCAGTAAAGATATTACCGTCTGCGTTAATTACTAAACCATCAGTGATGGCTCCTGTTGATGTTGCTACATCAATGGTTTTAAAACCATTTTCTGACCGAACTGGTCCACTAAAAGTCGAATTTGCCATAATTTCCTCCTACGGAAATAAGTTCTATTGTCTCGGCTTGTCTGCTAGGTCAGTCGATAGAACAAATATAATTATCCTAGTTCATCTGATTGTATACTAGATAAGATTAAAAATGAAACAAAAAAAAGGGAGCCGAAGCTCCCTTTATCAGTAGTTGAGTAAAAAACCCTACTGGGGGTTCAAATTAAGCACCTTGAGAACCGTATACAGCTCTAAAGTTAGAATATCCAAATGAATATCTTTCTCTAGCTTTGTAACGCATGTTACCTGTGTCAAAATCTCCCTCTAATGCAGTTTGCATTGGTGATCTTTCGAAATGCTTGAATCCATCAGGACAATCCGTTTTTATGAAAAACGCATCAGTATCCGTTAGATAATGATTCACAACATAACCATTAGGTATCATTCCCATGTTTTTAACAGCGTTGATATCGTTGTCAGAAGTTCCTACTCGCCCTGGAGTTTGTAGTAATCTGTCAGCAATAAATTGAAGTTGAGGTGGAACAATGAGTTTCATTCCTCTCAAAGCAATTGCCAAACCTCGGTCATCGGTAAACGTGCTGATATTAATTAGCGCGTCTTCGAGTGAAGTTTCATTCAAATCTGCCATTGTAGTAGCGCGGTTAGCAAGTGAGCCACCGCCACCTAGAGGGTGGTCAGTTGCAATCAATACTTTACCGTCACCACCAGTTGTAGAGAACGCGTTGTTCAATACAGCAGCAGCTTTGATTTGCTTAGTGTTAGCCATAGAACGTGCAAGAGCTTTAGTATATCTAGCTCCTAAACGGTCATATAGGTTATCTTCAACAGCTTCTTCTGTTAATGCAAAAGCAAGTGCAACAGTTTCGTGAGTGTAGCGAGAAGTATAACCTTCGTTAGCATTGTCAAATCTGACACCTGCTCCCTCAGTTTTTACTTCAGCGTTACCGAAACCTGAAATTAATACTTCTTCTTCAAACGCTCGGTCTGATGATTCTGTATCAAAAATTTCAGCATGTTCTGCTTCGTACCTAGAATATTCCATCCCAAAAAGGGCGTTTAAACCAGGCTCTAGCTCTTTAGCGAGCTGACTTCTATTTATAGCCATTATTTATACCCCTGCCGCTGCAGCATAGAAATGCTCGTTAATTTTAACCACAACATTAATATTTGCGGAACCCGTTGTAGAGTTGGAAGGATCTTGAGAGAACCCAACAATTCTAAATTGCGCAGTACCAGTACCTGTAGTAGAAGAAATCTCTACTGCTGACATACCAGTTTTAGTAGATCCTGCAGCATATGTTGCCATATCCGCATTGTTACCAATTGCTGTAGTAGCCATAGAGCCGTCACATTGCACTTCGAAAAGTGAATTTGGATCGTCTTCTACCAAAGCTACCATATCATCTGCTGCTGTTGCAGTTACATAATGAGATTGAAAAATTACATCTCCACTGCTATCTGTATACTGCACACCTCTAAAGACACCCAATAAAGTATCACCAGCGGCTGCTACTGCAATGCCACCTGTGCTTACCATTTTTACTGGATCCCCTGAGAATATCGCCCCAGTTGTCCCAGTTAGCAATTTATATCCAGTAGATCCACCGTTTTGTGGACTTGAACCTAATTTGCCAACTGTTCTTAAACCGAAAGCTGCATCATTATTAGCCATAATACATTCCTTTCTTTTTAATTATTTATAAAATAGTAATAATCATTATTCACGATTACCACCGCCAAAAGTTACGCTTGTTTTTCTCTCTGGTCGTAAGATCGGAGAGCTTGGATCAGATTCTTGCATTAAATCATTGTCAACCGCATCTTGTTGCGTTTGAGCGCGTCCTTGAAAGTAGGCGTTCCTTTCATCACGCGTTTCATTGGGAATCTTAGCCAATAACAAACCACCCACGGATACAACACCTGCGTGCCTTCCATCGTCAAGCGTGGGAAGTTGGAAACCATCTAATTCTTCAGCTTTAACAAGTTCAAAACCTTCTCTTAGCCTAGAAGTTACATTTTTTCTATCTTCCTGTCCAACGATCTCAGCCCTTATCCATCTGTAGGAATAACCTTCAGATGCAGGTGGCGTTTCCAACATTGATGGGGGTCGCCAGGGTTTGCGAGCGGTACTTTTAGCTCGTGTTTCGGCAGAACGTGAAGTTCTGTTGGGTGATGCTTGCGCATCGTTATTCAATTCTTTATTACTCATATATTATCCTACCTTTTAATGTGTTTAGCATATTCTTTTAAAGGCACATTCAAACGCCTCGCCATTTCAACTTCGCTCTTGGTTAGCTTAACTTGTCGTTTTCTACCAGAGCTTTCGCTTCTTCCAGCAGGAGCTACAGTTTGCTGTATTCTCCCTTTGGACTGTGCTTCCCCACCATCGCTAAACTTATGTGGAAACTCATAACGCATACGTTTGTCTATTTGAGTGTAATACATAGGATCAGTTGTATCAAATCCTTCTTCTTCAATAAGTTTACGATGAATGTTAAAAGCAGCCAAAGTCATTGTCTCATCTTCCCCAAACCAATCGTTTTTGTTTGCCCAATCTTCTGCTTTTGGGTCTGGTTTAGGTGCTTGAGCTTGAGTTTGAGCTTTAGGCTCTTGATAATTTTGATAGTTTTCAGTAGGTTGCACTGTCATCTTAGAAGAAGCTAACTTACCTTCCTCTAAATTAATTTTACCTAATATATCTTGAGCTTTAGTTACTTTATCCCAATCTTGATCTTGGTAAGCTGATTTCAAAACAGCATTGGCTTGCGCACGTTGCGATTTTAATCTGTTTTCTGCTTCAGATTGATAGTTCTTATTTAATTCAGAGCTATTTTTCTTTAGCGTTTCATTTTCAGCTTGTAAGTTCTTAGCATATTCAAAAGCAGATTGAGCAGCACGTTCTTGTTCACGCATTTTTTTAGTCAACGTAGAAATACGTTTCTTTACGCTTTTAGAATAATCAACTAGCTCGTCTTCTTCTTTGTCTTTGACGGCCTCTTCTTTTGATATATCTTCTATTGGTGCTTCTTCAGTAGAACTTACTTCTTCATCAAGCTCAACAATTTCAGTAGGCTCTAAAGCTTTATCTTCAATTGCTTCAACTTTTTCAGACTCTTGCATGATTCCTCCTCATGTTAAACACTGACAATATCGTCAGGGTCGTCTATTGTTGCGATAACTTCGTCATCGTTTATGATACGGCACTCTGCATCGTCACCAAGTTTGAACCTAGCTCCTGCATATCTACCAATTAATACCCATTGTTTTTCTTGACACCAGGGTTGATCGCCAAATTTATTTTTATCTGAGTAGCATAAAGGACCCATTTTAATAACATAAGCTACAACAGTAGCTAACGATTCTCTATCAATGGTTTCTTTGGCTAATACAATACCGCCTTTCGTAACGGCCTTGCCTCTGTATGGAAGTATTAACATGCGCCATCCAGACGGATTCGGCATACGTTCCAAAAATGATTTATCTAATAGTGTTGGATCTAAAACTCTTTCTTCAGATTTAACGTAAGCTTCTTCTACTGGAGAACCATTAGCGTCCCATCCTGTTTTTGCTTTCTTTTCCTTCTTTTCTTTCTCTACTTCTTTTGCGATATGTTCAGGTACTACTACCTTTGTCATCGTTTTCACCCATCCTTTTCAGCAACTCCCTTATTTCTTGATCTACGTCATCGAGGGAATTGTATCGACCACGCAAATAATTGTATTCATCAAAGCTTTTCGTGCCATTTATAATCAAACTTTGTAAGTCTGATTTCTTTTCAATTATCTGTTTTTGTAAAACTTCAGCAAGCCAAACAGCGTCCATTAATAAACGCCAGAAAATTTACCGCCAAATTCGGCAGCGCCCATTCCTCTTGCTTTGCCTTTACCCATACCTGGGGTTGGTTTGGTACTAGCAGAAAATGATTTGCTTTTCTTGGTAACAACATTACCTTTATTAGAGTAAGACTGCTTACCATTTAAAACAGTAGGTGTTTTCTGATCTTTCACTTCAGTTCTTTTAATCATAGTTATAGCTCTTTTAATCCAATATCAATTAATTTTAGTTCTTTTTGTTGATCGAGTCTATCTTTTGTCGTTTCGTCCTTCATTATAGCTATATCACGCATTGCATCAATACGTTCTCGGTCTATTGTATCTTGTTGGGTTTGTTCCATTGACCGTTGTTGTTCACGGGCTACAAACTGTTGCTGTTCTTGATTTAGCTGTTGACCTTTCAACGCCAGTTCTTGTTTCCTAATAGTGACTAATGGGTCTTCTTCTTGAGGTGTACCAATTTGTTGAGAAAATTGAGTCATTAGCTCAGTCATAATAGGTGCGCTAAATTGTGCCAATATATCATTGGCTTGCGTATTTAACTGTCGTGCTTCAACTGGATTTACTTGTTGTGCTTGTTGTTGCAACTGTTGATATTGTTGCATCGCTTCTGGTGGCATTTGCTGTTGAGCAATGGCATCAGCTTTTAATTGTAAATGCTGCATAATATGAGAGATTATGTTGGCTTGCACTTGAGGATTAACTTGTACAGGTTGCAAACTTAATAAACTAGCATGAGAAGCAATATGGGCATCGTGATTTTGTTGTGGGAATGCCTCTGCTTGACCGCCCATCAATAAGGTACTGTTTTCCATACCAGCTTCAATAGGTGATGGTTCACTCGGAGGTGGTGGTAATAATAAACTATCAATATTATCTACACCTAACGAAGAATACATTCTACGATACGCTTCATACACACCGCCTGGACCGTGTATATCAGGATTAGATTGCACTAACTGCATCATTTCTTGAGCCATTACAATACGTTGGCTAGTAGAAAATATATCTGGATTACTAACAGGGAATATATCTACTTTGCCATCAAAATCAGATTGTTTGATTTCATTCTGACCGCCTGACACTTGATAAGGATAGGTAGGTGGCAAACTGTCTGAAAATATCTTAGCCAGTAAAGAAAACTCTTTCTTTTGAGCGTTATGCAGACGTTTATGTATGGCACTCAATACTTTAGTGGATTTTTCCATCAAAGCAAGCGTTGTGCCTACAGGTGCTTGAGAGTTACCTTCGCCTACCGCTATCTCTGCGATAGAAGCAAAGCGTTGGCCTGATGAAACCAATAATCCTAATAGATTTAATAGTGTGGCACTGGGTTCTTTGAACGGTAATGGTTGAATTGCATCACGAAGTGACCCTGCGGGTGCATCTACATCTCTAAACTCACCAGGTTGTATCGGTTCATCTTCATTTCTAATGCGTATGCCTCTGGTTTTAAAGCCAGCAGGCAGATTAGCAAGCGTTCCCGCATCAATTAACTGACGTAATATAGACGTAGAAGCTTTAGATAAGCCACCAATCATGTGAGATAAGCCAAATCCGTAGAAGCCTAATCCTGGTAAAAACTTGAAATGCACAAAATATTCAATCTTATTACGCATTGGGTCTTCTTCTAAGAAATTGCGTCTGATTGACAATACATTTTCTGTATTAGAGTCAATAGTTACAATATAAGGCAACTTAACGCCTGACTCTTCACCGTTTTCATCTACATCTTCAAACCCTTCAAGGTCTAAATTACAATGAATTTCGTAAAGCATACAGACTTCGCCTGTATCATAAGAGGGCTCCATGCCCTCTAGTTTCTCTTTTTCTGTGTTTAAAGATGAATAATCATTAGCATCATCATCGGGCTGCATATCAAATTTCTTATAGAATCCAATTGCTTGTAACTTGCGTATATCATTCTCTGGCATCTTAATAACATGCGTGATGCGTGGACAAGATTCTAGATCAGTGGTGTAATAAGGAACAATCAAATCTTCAGGTGCAACAAACTTAGAAACAGGACGCTGTAGATTCTCATCGTAATACACTTTCTTAAACGCAGAACCTGCTAATGGTAAATAGAACAACATCTGATCTAAGTCTTCGTCATATTCTTCCATGACATGCAAAATTTCATAGTTCATAAACTCACGTACACGTTGGGCTTGTTCTTCAACAGCAGAATCATAAGCGCCTACGACTTGAGTTTTAACAGGACCGCCTGCGGGTAATAATTCTTTGTACGCTTGCGCTTGGAACTGCGTAACGGCTTCACCCAATAACGGATGAGTTACGCCACTAGCGCCTTCAAATGGCTCGGATCGAGTTTCATCAAACTTCATGCCTAAGTATTTTAAGCCATCCGTATACGTTTTTTCCCAATCTTCTCTAGAAGACCTATCGCTATCAATAGCACTGGTTAAATCAATGTATATTTTAGCTAACTCGGAATCAGAAACTACATCAGCTAAATTTTCATTAAAAGTTGTGGTGACTTGCTCATCGGGTTCTGGACCTAATAAAGCAGAGCCGTCTTCTTGCATGGTTACGTCAGATTCTTGAAAATCTTCTAGAACTTCAATAATTTCGTTATCTAGTTGGTCATCAGTTGATTGACTTGTTGTCATATCTACTGGGTCTGATGTCATTCTCTCAATTGCCATTAGTAATAAATCCTTTGTCTTACGCTTCTGTCTTCATCTTCATAGTCAGAAGATAAACTTAAAAATCCACCTTCACGAAAACGCATGATTGCTTGCGTCATAGTATCACACAAATCATCGTTTTTTCCAAAAGGAAAAGACGCACACTCTTCAATCATCTCTTCTGCAAACATTCTTTTGGGTGCAAAAACCATTCCTGATTCAAATACAGGTGCAACTGAGTGCATCCGTGTGGTTTTGTCATGCCCTCTAGTGGGCGAGTAATTTACTACAGGAATACCCATTCTTCTAAGCTCTTGCGTTAGCGGTGTCCCTGATGCTTTTGCTTCAATTAATACCATGTCAGTCTCCCAATAGTTGTACTCACGCATGGCTATCTCTTTAAGTTCTGGAAAATCCCAGCGTCCTTTTTGACAATCCAAAAGAATAATACAATCTGATGCAGTTGCTTCATTCCTAAATACACCCCACGTTGATATAGCTGAGAAATCAGCGGTTTCTTTTCTAGAGAAAGCCGTATCGTAAGATTGCATAATGTAATCTACATTTGGCAAGGATTCGTTTTCCCAACGCTCCCACCATTCTCGTTTTATAATTGCGCCTTCTTCTGCCGTAGGATTTTGCATCCACTGAGCATTCCATTTCATACCAGGCAACGAAGCTTTAACTTTAAGCAATTCATCTTCAGGCCAATACTCAGGCCATAATGGTTTATTGGTATCAGGAAATATAGCAGGGAATTCAATCACTTCCCATTGATCGGCTAAGGGTTCTTTCTGTGAATCTAGTAGTTTTGCCGTTAAATCAATGGCACTCCATCGCGTCATTACCAAAACAATTGACCCGTTTGGTTGTAACCGTTGACGAGGACCAGAGGTATACCATTCATAAGCAGACTCTAAGGCGGTTGGACTGAGGGCATCTTGCTCAGAATGCGGGTCATCAATAATCAATAAATCCGCACCACGACCTGTTACTGCACCGCCTACACCCGCAGCAAAATACTCACCGCCTTTATTGGTTTCCCAACGACCTGCTGATTTGTTATCGGATTGTAGTTTAACTTCGGGGAATATTTTTTTGTATTCTTCTTGATCCATCAAGTTTCTGACTTTACGTCCGAACCTAACGGCTAGTTCCCCTGTATGCGTGGTTTGCATAATCTTCATCTTGGGTTTAAGTCCCATAATGTAGGAGGGGAAAAACGTAGAGGCAAACTCACTCTTAGTATGTCGAGGTGGCATATTAACAATCAACCGTTTTAATTTGCCTTCTGCGACCAATTGAAGCTTCTCGGCAAAAATCTTATGGTGTCTACCGCAGATAAACTCAGGCCAGATATGATTGACATAGTTAAAGAAACTACTTTGGCATTGTTCTTGGAGTTGGTAGTTGTCTAGTTTTTCTTTGAGCATCAAAGCTTCTTTAAGCTCTGATTCGGTTAGACTGGCTAGATTCATTTAAATGTATTTTTGGTCAGCATATAAAGCTTTATCTACTGAACCACCTTTAGCTAATTTTGGTTTGGCTTTAGCTAATTTTTCCAAGCCAGCTTTATTGGGCATATAGTAAGTTAGACCCATATTTATCATTCTATCACCAATTTCTTGGAAAACTTGATTTTTCATTATAGGTACACCATCAACAGTTCCAGTTGTTAGTTTAGATTCCCTCCTACCCCAATCTGGATGAACAAGTAACTCTTCTTTACTTGGGTTACGATTTATTTTTTTTACAGTAACTGTTTTATCAGGTGCATCATCTAATTTTTTAAAAATATCTCCTGCATCATTAAGACTATTTAATGTATTTTCTGATGCACTAGATGTTTTTTTCATTATTGGGTCAAACATCTTAAAATCATCAATTGCCGAAAAATCTTTTGATTCTAAATTATGAGTTTTTTGAAACTTAGACATTTGTTTTGTATTTATTGTTTTCAAATCGTAATTGCTTATAGAATCGCTATATCCTATTTCTGGATAAAATTTATCAATAGCTTCTGCCCTTTTGTTGCTACCATACTTCCCTGGATTCATTTGATCTCTGCGTTTAGAACCAAGTAAATAAGGTTCAAGATTATTCATAATACCTTTAAACTTACCTATACCAGCTAGGATTCCTGTGCTTTTCGCAACTGGTGGTATGGACTTAGTTACATCAGTAACTATACTCATAGGAACTGCTAGACTGGCAAGACCAGCACCAGCACCTTTTAACACATCCCTTCTGGTAATTCCTTTGCCAACTTCACTTACCCCTCTACCAGCGATGACTAATGGGTCAGTTGCTATGCCAGCTTTAGTTGCAATCTGTCCAGCTTTAAAACCAGACTTAGTTGCTAGATATCCACCACCTAATAATATTCCAGACACATCTGCTAACACTCCAACTGGATCTTTCCTTAGTGTTTCTTTCGCTGCTTCTAGACTACCGTACCTGTCTTTTACATACTGACCTACAGCTAGTGCTGCTTCTTGTGGCTTGTCTAATTTTTTTTCTTGATAAGCATCTGGAATAACTAAAGCAATTAAACCAAGACCAAGATTACCAATAGCATCTAAAGTTTGTACTGGGTTGGTTACAGCTTGCGCAACATCAGAACCAAGCTGATAAGAACTAGAAGGAACATTACTTAAAGTGTCAGCTAAAAAATTTGGTTGACCTACGCCTGATACTTCATCACCTTTACTGTAATTTTTTTTTTTCGGATCTATACCTAAATTTTTGCGTATTTCAGCTAAAGCCTTATTTGCCTCTTCTTTTGAAGGAGTCAGGGTTTTTTCATAATCATTATATATTTTTATCTCATCTTCAGGAACAGCTTTAACTATCCTAGCTGCTTCATTATTCTTGAAGTTTGCTGTTTCTCGCTCTATTCTGCTACCCGATTCTCTAGCTGATTTAAAAAAACTTTGCGCTTCTGCTCTCAACTTGTTTGCTCTATCAAGTATTTTCTTTACTTTGTTGTAAACCATAACAGGCGGTACTGCCATCATCATTACATCAGTAGCATCTTGAGGTAACATTATATCTGCAATACCACCGCCTACTTTTTTTATTATCTCAGTGGCTCGTTGTGGTTCAATATCGTAATATTTTTCAGATTGATACACCGCATTAAATGGCGTTATCTCTGGTAACTCATTTGCCATTACATCATCTGCGATAATTCAGCGTCTATCGCGGCTCCTGGCGCTGGCGCTTCTTGCATTTGTTGAGCTACTATTTGCATTACCATTGCAATGTCTTCTTGGTCTAAGCCCATTTGTTGTAATGCCATTACAATTTCTTCTTCTGACGCACCTTGAGCAACCATCTGCATCACAGTTTCCATCACTTGCTGCACCATAGTAATTTCTTCTTGTGTTGGTTGCATTTCTTCTTGTGCTGGCATAGCCATTGTTCCACGTGAAACATCTTCTATCGCCATATCTATTTCTCCCCCATTAGCCATCTTTACGCCTCTACCTTTAAGAATATCAGCTTGAGTTACTTTACCATCGCCTGTTAAATCAGGAAAAGACCTAGCTTCACCGCCTTTGTTCATTGTTAAACTTTGTCCAGGAAACATCTTATCAAAAGGATTTTTGTCTTTGTTTTTTATCATGTCTTCTATTATTTTATTAATTTCAAGCATTCTTTGATTAACACTTTCTGATGAAAGAATACCAGCATTAACGCCTTCAACTAACCTCAGTCTCTCATCATTTAAAATTTTTATTTGCTCGTCCATACCTTATCCTCTAGTAATACTTCTAATTCCACCTTGACCTGGTATACCCATATAAGGTGAAGGATTGTTTGTTGGAACGCGGCTTGATTGTCCCATAGCACTCATAATAGCATTATATCTCATTGGATCAGTCATTGATAAATTATCCATATTAAGTGGGGTGTTGTCTCTGCCTTTAGCAGAAATCATTACTGGTCCAGCTATACGTGATTGCAAATCCCTAACTGCTTGTTGAGTTTCTTCTGCAGTTAATTTTTTATAAGGCTCTCCTCTAGCGATACGATCTCTTTCATTTGAAGCATCAAACGCAGCTTGTCTAGCTTCTCGATCTATATCGTATTGGCCTGATTCTGTATATTCATTACGCCCTGACTCAAAGCTAGAACCAGCACCACCGTATAGTGTATTCATTGCTGATCCTTTGTCTCTTGCTATTCCAGCCGTCATAGCTGCATTCATATCAGCAGAACTTCCTCTTGTTGATTTTCCACCACCTAATCCACCTTTTGTAGCTCCAGGACCAAAATTACCTTGTGTAAAGCCCATAGTGCCTGATGACATAGAATCACCTCTTGCATCAGTACGACTAAGCCTTGATCTAGCAGGATTAACTGTACCTCTACTGGATAATTCATTTAATAAATCACCTACTGTTAAATCTTCTGAAGCTCCTCCTGATACTGCTGCTATAAGATTAGAACCTACTGCTGAATCTGTTGGCGTTATTGTTGTTGGTGCTGCATCGCTACCTTTATTGCTTGTATATTTGTCATATGCAGAGCCAGCTAATTTTGAAGCAAGCATAGCACCAGGACCAAAAATCCCTATATCAGCCGCTTTCCTACCTAGACCAATTGCTTTTCCTAGCAAAGTTTTCACTCCAGCCGAGAATCCTGAACCACCACTCCCTCCTGACATTGAACCTGAAACACCCATTGAGCTAGTTATAGGACTACTGCCACCTGAATAAAAAGCCATCGGTGAGCCAAGTCCCATTGAGCCTCCAGTACCTACATCTCTTGAATACATAGCTGCAGTTGGATTAGATAAAGATTCTAATTCATTATCTATAAAACTAGGGGCTGGTTGCGGTTGTATTGGTTGTGAAAATAAAGTTGGTTGTGCAATTGGTGTTGGTTGCGGAATATAAGGAGCAACTGGATCAATAATTGGATCTGCAATTGGATCTGCAACTAGCTCGCCTTCCTCTGCTTTAACTATCTCTTCCATCTTTTCTTCAGCATCTATCAATGCAATCGGATCTTTATTTACAATTGCTTTTTCAATATCAAATTTTATTTTTTCTTTCATTTGTTTCAAAAATTCTGAAAAATTTTCTGCCCCTATTAGTCCTTCGTTATTTACATTTGGATCGAAGGGATCAAAATTAAGGGGGGTATCCATTTCTGGTAATTTTATGGGGGCAACTTTATTTATTGCCGCAACAATATTAGGCGGTAAATTAAATGTATTAATAGGACTTCTAACATCTGAACCAACTTCAGGTAGATTTAGAAAGCTATAATCATTATCAAAAATATTTTGTTCATTAACAGCCATATTTTTTCCTATATAAAAAAAAGTTGCAGGTAGGTGGGAACCAAACTTTTTCGGAGAAAGTGTGAACAAAGCAACCTTCTACCTGCAACTATTTAAAAAGTATAATGGTTCTATAAGGTTCCTACAAGAAAAAAATGGATTGTTGAGATACCTTTGCTCAACTATGTGTTTTATTGTCATGGTAAGGATGTCTAAGTACCTAACCTGATATTGGGGTGTCGGTTAATATCCGACCCGCCCGATTTACCGATTTTTCCAACCTCATAGAGTCCCTAAAATAAATCAATTAGTTGTATACATTATGTTTCTAATGCTTCATAATAGAGATTCATTTAAACAAATAGCCTCGGAGGGCGAACAAATGAAAGAAGCAATAAAAGAAGTAGAACAAACTCAAGCAGAAGTATTATTATTTAAACTTCAATTTATGGGTTTAATGATGGCATCGGGTCGGCAAGAAGAAGTTGACCAATTATATGTTGATGCTAAAAAACTTTGCCAAGAAATGATTAAACAAGGACTATAAACCAACCAAGTCCCCCTCATTTCGAGGGGGTATTCTTAGCCTCGGAGGGCAGCAATATGTACATAGCAAGAAGACCAAAAAACCAAGCAATAGCTTTTAAATCTTATTCATCAATTAAAGCTTTTAATGAGAAATACAAGCCAGCGCAATTTAGAAGTGATAGGCACGCTCAAGTATTAAGTAAATCGTATCCAAATTTTAATGAGCATTTTATAGCTTTTAAAAGAAAATCAGATATTTTAACCGCGAACTTCACCTATTATAAATGGAATGGTGAACAGCTTATTAAAATTTCTGAATGGGATGATTACGTTATGCCAATGGGAAGACATACTTGTGGCATGTAATTAGTTAGTCTTATCGAGTGCATCAGGCAACTGATGTACTCTATTAAGATTAATTCCAATCTTAACTAAGCCTTCGGAGGGCAGCATTATGAATGATTACAAAATAAAGGTTACAAATTATAAAGATAATAAGGATGCAATGTGGTCTTTAGCTACCATATTGAAAGTGTTTAAATTCAATATATCATTAAATCCTAATAGCTATGAATTGATGGCAATTAAGCAAGCTATCTCAAAATCTTTAGAATTAGACATTAATGATGTAACCGTCTATATGAATGGGCAGCCCATATTGTAGATTAGTCTTATCGAGTCCATCCTACCTAGGGTGGACTCTATTAAGATTAATTATGATCTTAACTAAGCCTTCGGAGGGCTATATAATGAAACTTAACTTAATATCTAATGGACGAAGCAATCCAAAAACCGAAAAGAGCAATAAGCAAAGCGATAAA
>Ga0070750_10000561_pt1 | contig 20709 bp, 23 predicted proteins | sample VirMetDEL_Nov_24_FD_77013 | JGI IMG/M metagenome (GOLD analysis project Ga0070750, IMG submission 77013) | Aqueous microbial communities from the Delaware River and Bay under freshwater to marine salinity gradient to study organic matter... | ecosystem: Environmental > Aquatic > Marine >...
CGAGACACTATTACTTACCCCGCCCATTATGCCAGCATATCTCCCCGAGACATTATTAGTTGACCCGCCCATTATGCCAGAATAAGCATTCGAGACAGTATTATTTTCCCCACCAACTATGCCAGTATATCTCTCCAAGACAGTATTAGTTGACCCGCCCATTATGCCAGACTTAACCCCCGAGACAATATTACTTACCCCGCCCATTATGCCAGAATAATCATTCGAGACAGTATTATTTTCCCCGCCCACTATGCCAGAATAATCATTCGAGACAGTATTATTTTCCCCACCAACTATGCCAGCATATTTTTTCGAGACAGTATTAGTTGACCCGCCCATTATCCCAGAATAATCCCCCGAGACAATATTACTTACCCCGCCCATTATGCCAGCATATCTCCCCGAGACACTATTACTTACCCCGCCCATTATGCCAGCATATCTCCCCGAGACACTATTACTTACCCCGCCCATTATGCCAGAATTATCCACCGAGACAGTGACAGTATTAGTAGCCCCACCAACTATGATAGATCTAGACCCCAAGACATTATTACCTGACCCGCCCATTATGCCAGAAGAACTATCCGAGACAGTATTAAGACCACCGCCAATTATGACAGAACCAATCCCCGAGACATTATTTTGTTGCCCGCCCAACATGCCGGATAGAGCAGTGGTGCCAGTAATACTATTGCTAACTCCGCCAACAATAGTATCTGCTCCCAAAGACGTTACTGATATTTTATTATTTTGTCCTCCCAATAAAATAGAGTTTGAGCCGCTTACACCAACATCTGTCCCTCCTACATGTATTATTTGACTAACTCCCACTGTAACTATACCCAGACCGCTGACAGGGGACACATTTATTCCTTCGTCGGCAATTATTTGACTAACACCTCCTGTGACGGCAGCATCTGCAACATTTAATTCTCCATCACTACCAAAACTTATATGTTTACCCAACAAAACAGATAACCCTTGGGAGCTATCAACGAGACCTCTTTTGGGGGCTATTTTAGTTATTCCGCTACTCCCGCTACTCCCGCTATTTCCGCTTTCTACCAAAGCAGCTATAGATAACCCAGTAGCGATCAAAACGAAAAGAGCCAACATCTGAATTGTGATATCCATATTTTTTAAATATAAATATAATTATATTTATATTTTTAATTAAGTATTATTTCATATTCGTCACATAACTTTCCTAATCTTTTGGTATGTATTTTCCACCATAAACTTTTTTCCACGTTAGCATTATTAAGTTCTATCGGTGTATCTCGATAATGTAAATAATTGCGCTGTATTATAGCTGCTGCCCTTTCCTCTCCTTCACTATAAGAAAAAGCATGACATCTACTACATTTACTTAAATTATGAAAAATGGTTAACATTTCTGGACGAAAAATTTTCATTTTATCCATATCACATATCATATCAAAATTATTATAAATTATATAATTTAATAAATTTAAATTTTTTTCACAACACATTAAATGTTTAATTATTTTTTTTATTTCATATATATTATCTACTTTTAATTTTTCATTATCATTGCAGTCAATATCATAAATAGTAGTATCATTATCAAAAATATCAAGAAGTATAGCTGTGTCTATGGTAGCGATAAAACTATTTAATCCACATAAAACTAAACGTTTGACAAAATTGTTAAAAATACTTTTAATTTTTAACAAATTACCACTTTCATAATCTTCTTTAATTTTTTCATTAGTAAAGATTAAATGTGATTTTTCTTTAAATAAAATATTATAAGCATTTTTATCAGATTCCATATCTATTTGACTAGATATATGATAAAATAAATCACTAATAAATCGTTTAGTAAAAATAATTGAAAATTCTTCATGTCTTTTGATTTTCCACATTTCTAATTTCTAAAAAAACTTTGGTTAAAGAAAAAATAATACAAAATAAACAGAAAAAAAGTATATAAATACACAGGGGTTTATAACCTAAATTGATATATAATAAAATACCGATTAAAATTATAATTATTAGTAAAATAACTATAATCGCTCGAATATTATTATTAGTCATTATTTATTCTTTATTCCTAATTAAAAATATTCAATTTTGTTAAAAATGGATAAATTAAAACATAATATTATAGCTAAAAAACATAGAGCTAAAAAAAAGATTTATATTAAGAATTTAGAACAAGAAAATTTATTATTGAAGAAAATGATTGAGACCATGAGAACCCAAATGTTGGAAACACAAAAAATTTTTAATTCTCCTCTTTTTTTACCTACCCCCACTAAAAATAGAAAAAAGGAGAATTAGATTCTTTTTCTCTTTTTTTACCCACCCCCTCTAAAAATAGAAAAAAGGAGTAGAGAAAAAATATTTCTCTGCCCTCTCAGAGGAGTAAAAATATTTAATTTTTCTATTAAAAAATAGATAATTTAAAGGAATAGCTATGCCTTTCATAACTAATCTAAAAAGTCTTTTTTACCCCTACCCCCTAAAAATTGCCCCGATGGAAATAAAAAAATCGGACCAGATATAGGTGTGTATTATCGAAAATACAGCTCCGAAATGAAGGCATGAACCTTAGTCTAAAATTAGCCAAATTCACAAAAAGAGAGAGAGGGAGAAAAAAGGAGAGAAGGATTTTTTCTCTATTTCTCCTTTTTTCTATTTTTAGAGGGGGTGGGTAAAAAAAGAGGTGAGAGAGTGAGTTTCCTTTTTTCTATTTTTAGAGGGGGTGGGTAAAAAAAGAGAAAAAGAATCTAATTCTCCTTTTTTCTATTTTTAGAGGGGGTGGGTAAAAAAAGAGTTTCCAAAAAGATATAATATTTTTCAATTTTCTAATAATTAAATAAAATATATTTAATTATTAAAATGACTAGTAGCGCAGAAACAGCTATTATTATTATCGTATCTATACTTTTATTTTTGGCAGTAATTTATTGGATGTACTGGCTTTCGGTGCAACTGAAAATGTCCTTTATAGTAGTATTCATAATTTCCATCTTCACCGGGGGTATTGGTTTATTGATACTAACTATCATGGCTCTATTACCAGAGAATAAAAAACAACGAGCTGAATCTAAAAAATTGAAAGAAGAGGCAAAAAAGAGTCCCACTCGAAGCCCGCGAAAGAGTCCCACTCGAAGCCCGCGACGCAAAAGTCCCTCAAAAAAGTAAAGATCTTTTAATAAATATTAATGCTTCTTCGTAACTATTGCCACGAGCCACAAATTTATCTTCCGGCAAAGGTAATCTTCTATTACAATCATTGCACATTCTTAAATGTATTAATTCTCCGTTCCATTGTAAATTAGTATATTCACCATTGTAATTACAACATAAATAACAAAAAGTTTCTTTTATTTTATTTTCATTAATAACTATACCAAAATCATTAATAGCATTTTCTTTGCTATTACTTACTATTTTTTTTGGATGAAAATCATAAAAAAAATCACAATCAGGACAAGTTAATAATTTTAATTCAGTTTCTTTATTGTTAATAATACATGGGTATTTGGTTATTCTTTCCCCCACAGGAGTAAAGCAAAAATTACAATAAGAAAACATCTTGTTATTTAATTAATTAATAATTAAATATTAAATCAATTTTATTAAATTAAAAACATAATTCTTCTATAACATGATTTTTAAAATCATTATTACTTTCTTGAAAAATAACATTCATTTGGAATAATAATACTAATGTATTTTGTTCGTGAATATTTACTTTGTTTTCAAAAAGATCTAAAAGTTTTTCCAACATAGCATAATCCAAAATCGGAATAAGATCTTCTAAATACATGTTTATTTTATTATAATCAGAGGAACCTTGCAAGTTTTTCCGTATAAGGGATCTTTAAAAATATTTAGTTCACCAGCCGTATCGTCAAATATAAATTCTTCGTAATTTTCTACTTTCATATAACCTTCGTTTTTCAAAGAAAAATCAGGTAATAACATGAGCAAATTAGCACTATTGACGAAATCCCGGGGCCACCTATCTATTTCTGGAAAAGAAGTATATAATAATTCGGCACAAGTAAGTTCGCCGTTATAATAAAAAGTCAATCGTAAATCTCCTATCCTTGTCCATTCATAATCACTGTCAATATCATAACAATTAGCGACTGGTCCAGCTATAAAAATAAATTGATCGTTACTGTGATCAGCATATAGAATAACGTCCCATGTAATATTTGTAGGACAATATTCTCTTAAATTTAAGCACTTTAAATGATTACTCAATCCAGCGAGTGGATCTTCTGTTATATTTAATGCTTCTAAATTAGGTAATTCCATAGTAAGTTTAATAATGAAATATTTTTTTATTAATTCAATTTTTTCTTATCAATAAAATCATGCCTGCTAAAAAATTATCACCAAAACGTGAAACAAAAAAAGAAACTGTTGATTATGAACCAGCCATGAAAGCTGGTAGATATGGCGCTATGGGATTATTTTATCTAATGATTGCCGGAGCTATTACCGCTTTTGTTTTCTTTGTTGTCTACGCTGCCCAAGCTCACGGAACAGAAAAAGACACTGATCATATAGATCCGTATGAACATGATTATGGCCGTATGTCTATCTCTGCCTATGCCACTATGATTGCTCTTCTAGGTGCTATTTTAATGTTAATGTTTTATATAACTTATTTGGCCCATACTCATTTACATCATTAAATCTTTGTATATTAAAATATAATTAATTTTAATATTTAATCTATAAGTTTTTTTAATTGCTTATGCCATTTACATTTACAATCTTTTATTAGTAAGTTATTTTTATCTTTACATCCTTCCGTGGCACCACAGGTATGAGGTGTATGGAATACAGAACGCCCGCAATAGATACAGTCGGGGGTATTGTCTTCGGGCATGGGCGATGAACTTCGTTGTTCAAATTCATCCTCTTCATGATAGTATTCTTCTCCATAATTTCCGTCTTCGAATTCATCTTCGGTATCAGAATAATTATCTGATTGGGACATTATTATCAATCAAAATTAATATATAATATTAATAATAATTATTAATTTTTCATTTTTCTTAAATAAATTTTCATGAAAAATGAAATGTCTTATTCATTGTCCGGACTCTTATTTGAGAGAATATTGGGATTATTATCTCAGGAAACAAAATAATGTTATATTTCATTATATTGAGAATAATTTTGATATCTTAGATAATATGGATTTTGATAGAGTTATTTTCTGCCAAGAACATGAATATCTTAGCTTTAAAATTAAAGATAAAAAAATCCATACTATGTTTGCTGGTGAAAAAAAGCAATTAAAACAAGAATATGATAGTGTTTATTTTTGGCAAGATATTAAATTAATTATTGATCATGCTTATGAAAAGAAAGAATTACCTAATCATTTTAACGCTAGTACTATTGATAAGATAATGCCTGTTTTATTTAATGCTTTGGTAAAAAGAAAGACTGGCCTTCATCAAATAGTAGATCCGGAATTATATCTTTCCGAAGATATAATTAATTTTTATGGTCTAAGTGATATTAAGTTAATAGATAGTAAAGTATTAAAAAGTACCCAAGAATTAGAAAATAATATTGATTTCAAGAAGGAAAGAAAATTAGTCAATATTTATATGCCTACTTATTATCGCTTAGAAAAAACTAAAAAATCAATAGAAAGTATTATTACTAGTGCCAAAAAAAGTAAATATGATATTAAAATTTATCTAGGTGATAATAATACTAAATTAGCCGATATGAAAACATGGTTGCAAAATCTAGATAAAGAAGATAATATTAGTGTTCTATTTTCAGAAGAAAACAAAGGCAAAGCTAATATGATTAATAGATTACATCGTCAAGCTAGAAAATGTGATTATATTTTTAATATCGACAGTGATATGGTAGTAGAAGAGCAGAAACATCATCCTTTTGACCGTATGATAGAATGTTTAGAAAAATGTGATAATGTTGGTCTAGTTTCCAGTAATCAAAAAGATTGTAATCAACACTGGTTTGATCGCGGAGTATGTAAAAGTCAAGAAAGAACATTTCCGATTGGCTACAGTCCTGACTGGGTTGGGGTTGCCGGTGGCTGTATAGTTTTGCGAAATGAAGATTGGGAAAAAATTGGTGGTTATAAAGAAAATCACGATATTTACACTGGCGATGATGGTATATTAACTTACAACATTAGTCGTAAGTTAGGAAAAAGAGTTTTGGTGTGTGTAGACGCAGAACTATTACATCCGCGACCAGGTGAAGAAGAAAAAGGTTATACCGAATGGAAGGCCAAAAGTTGGCAAAGAGATCAATTAAAATTTATTAAAGATAGTTACACTGGTGAAAACAAAAAAGGATATTATGATTAAAATGATAGCTATAAATTATCCGGTATATACCATATTTGGTTTATTAGCTTCTGTTTATTTATATATTAAAAATAAATTACATCAAATTATTTTCAATAATGTAATCTAAAACTTCTTTGAAATAATCTGTTAAATTATATTTTTTTATATCTCTTATATTTATTATCTTAGAGATATCATGCTCAGGCGATAATTTGATGTCAGGTATTTTTTTGACTTTAACTACATAAATCCTGGTTTTGCCTTGACGTAAAATAGCTATTTCTTTTTTATCTAAATTATAATAATTTATACCAGTCTCTTCCTTTAATTCTCTGATAGCTGCTTGTTTAGGACTTTCGTACCATTCAATGCCACCTCCGGGTCCAGTCCATTTTTTGGCATGTTTGCCTCCTCTTTTTCTTAATATTAATATATTCTTACCTTGAAACAAGAATATAGCTGCGTTTTCCATTTTTATGAATAGTAAAAATGAAAGACAGTACACTTTTTACTTTATTTTTATCAGGGGGCTTTGGCGTAATAATTACTTATATTTTCCTTTATTTTTCTAATACTTTAAATATTTTAGCTAATTATTATACTAAACAAGAATGGCGTTTCTGGATTGTGTCTATGATAGTAACCACGGCCAGTGTTATCGGCTTAATAGTATGGTTTAGTTTTTACCAAGAATTAGAGGATTGGAAAAGAGACTTATTTATAAGTGGTCTGGCTGTATTTTTAGCTTTTGCTATGATATGGTCATTTAGTGTGTTTTATATTCATAAGTATAATTTACATCCTAACTATCAGCGTCCTATTTTATTAATAGTAGGTTTAGCCACCGTGGCCATGTTAATAGCTACCGTTTACAGTACTGATAATTGGCTAGTAATTACTGCCGCTGCTATTATTGTTTGGCATCATCTTATTATCGATAGTTTTTGGTGGCCTATGTTGCATCAGCGTGGTTATCAAGCCTCGGTGCGCCATAAAAAGGTTAAGGTATCATAAAGGAAAGTGTGAGGTATATGATTACAATACATTTTATCATTAAAATCTTCACCGTACTGTTTGCTTAATACTACCTCTGGTTTTTTGGGCATTTTTACTTCTATATCATCAATAATTTTAGTTTGAATAGGATAAAAATCTTCTTTGTGCCAAACTTCTTTCTTATTGTAGCTATATTTATTGTTATTCCAATTTTCTATTTTTTTAACATAATCATCTTTTTCCTCTACAAAGAATATATCCATAACAGGATTATAATTATCTATTTCCCTTAATCTAATACCTCCTTTATAATAAGAAAATTTACGATTCATACCAATTAAATAAATAACTTCTATATTATATTTTTTTAAATCTTCTTTAAATTCTTCACTAAACATATATTTTTTATTTTTAATATCTGTGTGCATATCAAGATCATCGTCCCATGGAATGAAAGTTTCATGACGAACAAATCCCAATAAAGTGCCACCTGATAACCAGGCATCTATGCCTTTTTCTTTGAAAAAACTATTTACCTTTATTAGTAGTTTTTTCATTTTCATAATAAATTTTTCATCTAATAAATAAGCACTACCAGTCAACTTTTTATTGGGTATAGTATAATCCTTCCCATCGACACTATAAGAAGCCCCTGGTTTAGCTAAAATATCACTACGGTCGGCTAATTTGCTATTTTTATCATTTTTGCTTAAAGCAACTAACAGGAAAAGAATAACAATAGATAAAACAAATATTATAATAGTACTTATCATTTTTGTTTACATAAACAATTTTTTTTTAAAAATATGTATGAAATAGGATACACTACCGGGACCTTTGATTTAGTACACAAGGGTCATTTTGAAATTTTAAGAAAATGTAAATTATATTGTAAAAAATTAATTGTTGGTTTAGTTAGTGATAATTTAGGCGAAAAACAGAAAAGAAAACCTGTCTTACAATATGAGCATCGTAAATCAATTTTGGAAAATTGTAAATATGTTAATGCAGTGGTTGAATTTAAAGGTACTAGTAAACAGGAAGATTATAAAAAATTTAAATTTGATGTTCTTTTTATTGCCGACGAATATTATCAGCGTCCCGAATATAGTACATTTGAAAAGGACTATCCTAATATACCGGTGATGTATTTTCCACGTACCAGTGATGTTTCCACTAGCGATATTTATAAGAACATTATAGCTACAATTATCAATAATATAGAAGTGAAAGCTAAAGCTATATCAGGTGATGTATTATCAGTAGAATGGAAAAAGGGAGAAAATTTTATAATTAAACCAGTACGAATAAGTAGTAGAGAAGCCAATAATACTGCTAATAATTATCAACTATCTGTTCCGCCGCCACGTAATTGGAAAATTAATGGTTTAATGTTACAAAAATGTCCTTTTATTAGCGGTGTTAATGGTAATAGAGAATTAGTTATTTTTGATCTACTACGGCATAAGAAATGGTATCCGGTATTGTATATTGATAAAAAAGCAGGTTATCAATCACAGATAGAAAATAATATTTCAGATAATATTGAACTGATGAGAGTGGAACGTAAATATTCGCAAAATATATTTTGGTTAGTACAAAAGGACGGTGGTCAAACACTAGATATTTACTTAACAAATAAAAGCCGCGGAGAAAGAGAAAATATCTATTTAAAAATTAAAGAGATAATTAAAGAGATGAGTAGTGTAGGTATTTTACATATGGATTTACATCCTCATAATATTTTATGCAATGAAAAAGAGGAAGTAAGTATTATTGATTTTGGTTGGGTTATGTATAAATATTTTGATATGAATGAAGAAGAAAAATCTTATTATAATAAAAATTTAATGGATAATTTTGATCTATACCATTTCCGCGAATCACTAGTTTATACGGGTATAGAAGAATCTGTACCACTTTGTTTATTGTAAGTAACCAATTACCTCCAAATCAGGGGGCACAAAGTCTTTACGAAAAATTAAAGCAATACCATAACCACAATTAAAAGTATTCAGCATTTGCTCATAATTCATACCACTTTTATCCATGATCCAAGCAAATTCTTTGGTAATATTTATTTCGAAGTTTGCTTTTATACCAGGAGGTAACACTCTTTTAATATTATCTGTTAAGCCTCCGCCGGTAATGTGAGCCATGGCTGCTAAATCATTTTGATATTTATCCATAATATCAAAACATTCCATATATATTTTAGTAGGTTGTAGCAAAATATCTATATCATAATCATGATATTTAAGTAAATTTCTAACCATAGAATAACCGTTAGAATGAATACCGTTGGATTTTAATCCATATATTTTACAGCCTTTTTCTATCTTATCTATCTGAGGATATAATTGCTTTTCCAACAGACCCACTGTAAAGCCAGCTAAATCTAAACTTTGATATTTATAAACTCCTGGCATCTCGGCTGTTTCTCCGCCCATTAAAATACAACCAGCTTCGCGACAAGCTTCTTTAATACTAGCAATAATTGTTAATAATTTAATATTATTTAATTTATTCATAGCGATATAATCTAAGAAAATTTTAGGTTTTATCCCCCTCACAATTAAATCGTTTACACACATGGCTACTAAATCAAAACCTATATTTTCTAATTTATCATATTGATTAGCTAATTCTAATTTGGTACCTACCCCGTCAGTAGAAGCTCCGAAGAAATTATTACCCAATTCATAAATACCACAAAAACTACCTATATTTTCGTCTTTAATTTTAGCTACAAAATCATCTCCTTTTTCTATATTGACACCGGCATCTTTGTAAGTGATGACACTATTTTGTTTGAGTCTGATAAAATCTATTATAGTTTGTGCTTCTAATTTTTGAATTTTATTTTTTAATATTTCTACATTTTCCGAACCTGTTAATCTGTATTGTTTTTGCATTACTATTTTTCCATCATCTATTAAAGGTGTAACATGATGCAAGGTACAGCCGGAAATAGTTTCTTTATTTTCCAAGACTTTACGATGAATACGATTTCCATACATGCCTTTGTATTGAGGCAATAAAGAAGGATGGATGTTAAATAATTTACCTGCAAAATTATCACAAAAAGCCGGAGGAAAAATATCCATATAACCCACGGCAAATATTAAATCTAAATCAAAAGATTCTAATATATTAGCTAATTTATTATAATATTTTTTTCTATCTTTTTGTAAAGGTAAATACAAAAAGGGTAAATTTTTATCCTTAGCTTTTTCTAAAATACTAGTTAATCTATTACTGATAATAATTTCTACTTTTATATTTTTTTCTTCTAATAATTTAACTATACTAGAACCTCTGCTAGAACTTATAATTCCTATTTTTAATTCTCTTTCTTGATTATTTTTCAAAAGATAATCAAGACCTATATCTTTTCTATAATATCTACCTTCGTAATTAATTTTATAAATATTATTATAAATATTATTTAAACAATTAATAAGATTATTAGATATGTTTACTACGCTAGCTACCCTGCCGCCGTAAGTATAAATATCTTGATTATAAAGATGCGGATTAGCCCAATATATTTTAATATTTTTTTCTAATTTAGCTACCTTTATTTGAGTAGCCGTAGCTAATTTACTAAGAGGATAATCGATATGCGATAGTACTACGTTGGCACAATAATTTTTACTCCATTTAACTATCATATCTTCTCCTTTAATAGAAGCATTTAAAATATCATAAAGATCACTTTCCAAAAGGTTAAGCGCTACTTGTGTTTCAGGGTCACCAAAACGACAATTAAATTCTAAAATATAAAGACCGTTTTCTGTTTTCATAATCCCTGCATACAAAACACCTTTAAAAGATAGAGCTTTAACTACTTTTAACATATGATCTTTTAATTGTGTTATTTCATCTGGATTTAAGATATTTACCGGACCAATGGCGCCCATGCCTCCTGTATTGAGACCTTTATTGTCATCGTCAATTCTTTTGTAATCTTTGATCTGCGGCATTAATTCCAAATCATGACCGTTACAAAAAGCCATTACCGATACTTCTTGGCCAAATAATCTTTCTTCCACTACAACTGCTCCCTTTATTTTTTTTATTTCTGCTATATTATCAGGCAGATATACTCCTTTGCCAGCAGCTAAACCATCTTCCTTGATGACATAATTTCGACAATCATTTTCTTTGAAAAAATTAAGCAGATCGTTATTGTTATAAAAAACTTGAAATTCAGCCGTAGGTATATTATTCAAACTCATTAAATTTTTAGCAAATATTTTAGAACCTTCTATACGAGCAGCATTTTTGGTAGGCCCAAAAGTAGGTATTTCCAAATCATCTACCAGACCTTCTACTAAATATTTTTCTGATCCAACTATGACTAAATCTATATTATTATGTTGTATCAGCGAATTTAATTCTTCTCTATTATCTACCATAAAAACATTATGATTAACTAATTTCTCTTTAATAGTGTGCTCGCGGGCACCTTTACCAATAATAATTATAGAGGGCATTTTAAATGCTTTTATATTAAAATGTGTAGTAGAATAAGTTGGTGTTTTGGTAACTCTTATTTTGCTAACAATTTAGATGAATACACCAGCAGATTAAGAGAGGGAGATGAAAAGAGATTTTTCAAAATGCGTTTTAATCGTCTCATAAGAAGATTAGAAGAAAGTACTAAACGTTCCAGTTTTTGGTATTATTCACTTTCTTCTATGGTCACTATTGGTTCTATCATTGTGCCTTCTTTAATCTCTATCCAAGATAAAACTTTTGATAGTCAAGCTGGCGAAGAAGATATAGAAAAACATGCTAATAATATTTATTGGAGTATTTGGTCCATCTCTATTTCGGTAACTTTATCTAATGCTTTCATTAAATTACTTTCTTTGGATAAAACTTATATCACCAGAAATTTAAGATTAAATCAATTTAAATCAGAAGTAATGAAGTATTTAACTGCTTCTGATATTTATAACATCAATGATACTAACTTACGTTTTCGTATGTTAGTAAAAAATATCGAAATGATTAAAAGACAACAGGTGCTAGAAGAATATACTCCTCAACATGAAAATCCTGGCGATGAAAATAATACTCAGGTAGTCAATAATACAAGTTTTGTATAAATATTATATAAAGTACCGTTAATATCTATGATACCACGTCCATTAAACATGTTTTTAAAATTTTTAAATTCTATTATATCTTCTTGAAATAATAATTTATTATTTTTCAAGTTAAGTATAGAATATTCGGAATCATAATTCATCATTTTATATTTATATAATATAGGATATATTACGCTTTTCATTATATAAGTTAGTTCAAAATGACCTGTTTTATTAAATTTTAACTTGACATCACATATAGGTAATAAATCATTATCAAAAGCATAATTTTCATAATCTCCTTCTAATAATAAAAGTTGTTTTTTATATTGATTATCAAATAATTTACCATATATTATATTAGGAAACATTTTTCTTTTTTATTATATTAATATATTCAATTTAATCAATAAAACCTAATATATTAAAATGTGTGGTATAGCTGCTATCTATACCGATAAAAAAAATTATGATTTAATACACCAACTTTTATTAAATTTACAACATAGAGGCCAGGATTCTTATGGTTATTCGGACGGTAAAAAAGCTGAAAAATATTTAGGTATGGTTAAGCATGCTCCTAGTTTATTAGTACCACCTATTTTTTTAGCCCATACTAGATACCGTACTTCTGGCAGTATCAGCGAAGAAGTCAGTCAGCCATTATTAAAAAATAATATTTCTTTAGTTCACAATGGTACTATACAAAATTTAAAAGGAGAAACTGATAGTTATGCTTTATTAGCTATCCTTTCCCAACGTATAGAAAAAGGCGAAGATATTGTAAGTATAATCAAGGATATTATTATTAAGTTTGAAGGCGCTTTTTTTATTATTTTTAGCTACCAAGACAAACTATATGCTTTCAAAGACAAAAAGGGTATACGTCCGGGAATTATAGGAAAGAGTCAAGACGGTAGTATAGTTTTGGCTTCAGAAAATAATGCCTTTAAAAATCTAAAAATAAAATATATTAACGATATTGGTGCCGGAGAAATAATAATAGTAGATAATGACAATGTTATTAGTTATAAGGGCAAATTTGATATCGAACCCTGTATTTTTGAATATATTTATTTAGCTCATCCTAACTCTGTCATTTATGGTAAAAAAGTTAAAGATTTTAGAAGAGAATTAGCTAGTGCTTCCATTGATTTGCTTCCCAAAGATACTAATATTGACGCCGTTTGCTGTATACCTAATTCGGCTCGCGTTTATGCTCAACAAATAGCTAGTTGTTTGAAAAAGCCTTATATTGAACCCGTAGTGAAGAATAAAAGATCTTTCATTATGCCAGACAAAATAAGCAGAGAAGAATATTTAAAACAAAAATTTACTTTCATGCAATCAGAGTTAATTAATAAAGATATCTTATTAATTGATGATTCTATTGTACGAGGTTCTACATCCAAATTTATAATTGAAACTATAAAGAAATTTAGTCAAGGAAAAATATATTTTCTTTCATGTGCTCCCAAAGTAGTGAATATTAATCGTTACGGTATTAATATAAATAGTAAAGAAGAATTAGTTTCTTACCAACGAACTCATTCAGAAATAGAAGCATATTTAGGCTGTGATAAATTAATCTATCAAAGTATTGAAAATTTATATAAATGCAGTGGTTTTGAAAATTTAGAAATAAGTATTTTTAAATAAAATCTATTACAAAATGGAGTTTCTCTCTTCGGGCAAAGTAAAAGATATTTATCGTGCTAGTGACGATACATTATGCTTTAAATTTAGTAACCGGGTTTCTGCTTTTGATAATAAATTTGAAGAAGAAATACCCAATAAAGGAAAAGTATTGGCTGATTTTTCTGCTTTTTGGTTTGATAAGTTAGGTATAAGAAGTCATTATGTCGGTAAATTAGAAGATGAAAAGATTTTAGTAAAAAAAATGAATATGATACCTTTGGAATGTATAGTTAGAGGTTATTATTTTGGTAGTTTTGTTAAGAGACATCGACGCGGCGAAGTTAATTTACCAGAAGATTTTCCCTCCGTAGAGTTAAAAGATAAATTTCCTCGTCCTATTTTTGATCCCACTACCAAATCAGATATTTGCGACGAACCGATTGAAAAAAGTCAAGCCGTGGCTGATGGTTTAGTAACGGAAGAAGAATGGCACTATTTGGAAAAACAATCTTTGCATATTTATAATAAGATGTCTCAAATAGCGGAAGAAAAAGGTTTTGATTTAATAGATATTAAATTAGAATTTGGCCGTGATCCCAAAATTTCTATGGATGCAGCGGTGGAAGAAAGAATAGTCTTGGCCGATTCTATTGGCCCTGATGAATATCGTATGTGGAAAAAAGAAAGTGGCGAAATGTTTGATAAGGAAATTTTGCGCGCATATATTAAAGAAAATGGCGGTATAGAAAAAGTAAAAAATATACCACCAGTAATAGTGGAAAAAATGAGTCAAAAATACCAAGAATCTTATCAATTATTTACTAATTGAGCTACTATTTTTTCTGGATTTTCAGCTTTATAAATAGCTCTTCCCACAATAATAAAATCAGTATCGACATCTTTATGTGATCGATATTTTTGATCATCTATACTATTATTATTTATAGATATCCCTGGGGTCATAGTAACCAAATCATCACATTCAATTTTATATTGAGAGATAAAACCAACTACATTATTAGGATTGTTTTTAGCCAAGTGAATGCACTTTTCGGAAAAATCATAATTATTATTAGACATATTTGTTACTATCAATGCTCCTTTTAAATTAGATATTGTCTCGGAGGTAACAGAACCATGAACAGTTATTAAATCTGCCCAACTAGAAAATTCTTGATATTGTTTTTTAACAATGTAAGATATATCTACAAATTTTCTATCTTCCATAATTAAAAAATTATGTCGAATAGAAGCATTAATTAATTTTTCAATAAAATTATTTTTATCTTTAATAATATCATAATGTATTTTACAAACTACTATATATTTACCAATTTTATCTAATATTTCTATTATTTTATCTCCTTCTTCCAAATCAGCAGAAAAACATAAATTAGATTTCTTTTCTACTTTAATACTTTTTAATTTATCTTTAATAATATCATTCATACTGATAAGATATTTAATATTATTCTTATTGCTTCTATTTACTACTACCGCTCTGTCCACGATAGTAACTTTATCTTTAATAATTTCTTTACATTTTTCAATAGAACAACCAGTAGTTAAAACATCATCAATGATAACACATTTATCTTCTTTTTTATAGTGTCCTTCTATTAATTTTTGGGTACCATAATCTTTGATTTTATCTCTAACATAAATCATGGGTTTATTATATTTAGTAGATATATAAGTAGCAATAGGCAAGCCACCGTAAGGAATAGCACAAATTATATCAAAAGGTGGTAATTTTTGATATAATTCGTCCCCTATTTTGGCTAGTAAAGAAGGCGTTGCTATAATACTTTTGATATCAAAATAATATTTAGAATTATCACCATTTTTTAGTGTAAAATGACCTTCTTTGATACAATTAGCTGCTAATAATTCTTGATACATTTTTAGTACAGAGCTGTTTAAATATTAGAAAATATAAAAATGCCGGTGGTTATTATTGCTGGATCGCCTTCTGATAAAGATCATGTTAAAAAACTTACTGATGCCTTAGAGACAAATAAAATTATGTGGCAAAGTCATTACGCTTCGGCTCATAAACAACCCCAAGAAGTATTGAGAATTATTAAAAGTTATGAAAATAGAAATGATATTGTATATATTACCGTAGCCGGACGTTCTAATGCTCTTTCTGGTTTCGTAGCAGCCAATAGTAATTATCCTACTTTGGCTTGTCCGCCTTTTGCCGATAAAACAGATATGTTAGTTAATATTCATTCTACCTTACAAATGCCTAGCCAAGTACCTGTCATGACCGTTTTGGATGCCGCTAATTGTGTCTTGGCAGCAATGCGTATTCTTAATTTAAAATAAATACATATATATTTTAAATTAATCTATTTCTATATTTCACTTATTTACACTTTTTCTATAGATTAGTAAACTTTATATAAAAATATTCTAGAGCTATAGAAAAGTATAAAAAAAGTGAAATATAGAAATAGAATAATTTTTGTTTAAGGAACTTTTAATTTCTTCATAAATGAAAATACATAAGAATATATTGTTTAAAATGGAAGAAATTAATTGTTTACAAGGAAAAGAACTAAGTAAAAATGGCCTCCTTGACGGCCAAGGTTTTGTTAAAATCATCAAAGTGTCACCAGAAACCCATCCTCCGGGGTACACGCCAGAATACTTGGTTGCCAAAGCCGCCCGTGCCAGTTACGGCAGTGACAACAAATCGGCCCAAGCAGACCGCGGTTTAGTAGAATTTTTGATCCGCAATCGACATACTTCGCCCCTGGAAATGTGTTCGGTTACTTTTTGTTTAAAATTACCCATCGCTATTTGTCGACAATTATTACGTCATCGTACTGGTAAATTTAATGAGTTTTCCCAAAGATATAGCGAGGTGACAGAAGACGTTAATCGTTTGCGTTTAGATAAATGGCCCGAGGGGTTGCGAGGAAAAAGCGCTATCAATCATCAAGCTAGTGAATTTAATTTACAAGAAGAGCAAAAAGCACGTATTGAAGAAAAATTAAAAAGAGTAGAAAAATTAGAAGATGAAGTTTTTGATATTTATCAAGGTTTGTTAGAAGATGGTTTGGCCAAAGAAGTAGCTCGTTTTGTTTTACCTGTTTCTACTTATACCACTATTTTTGTACAGTTCGATCTTAATAATTTATTGAAGTTCTTTTCTTTACGTTGCGCCGATGATGCTCAATATGAGATTCAAGTTTATGCCAAAGCCATGAGAGAATTAGTGCAACAATTTTTCCCTATTTCTATTAATATGCATTTAGATTACGAAGGAGGACTGAGCTTGGGTAAATGGGAAAAGATTATGATTAAAGAAAGGAGACTACCACCCGAAGTTACTTCTAAAACTCACCAACGTGCTTTATTGGACTTAGCTAAACAGTTAAATATTGAATTAAATGTGGATTAATTTTTAATTTTAATAAAATATGGCTGGTCCTGCTTTATTTACCTTAGGAGATACAATTATTAATTTAGCCGGAACCTCTACTAGCATGGGAGGAATGACTAGTATCGGGACAAGTATTATTACGGCTACCGATACCTTGTCTTTGAACGCTGGGACAAGTATCTTTTTTGATACTAGTGATAGCATGATGGTATCTGCTGATGGCAATGTTGGTATCGGGACATCTAGTCCAATATTAAAAACACATATTCACGGAACCCATGGGGCTCCTACTACATCTGGGACTCCTACAGGTGGAATATTAAGACTTTCTCAAACGGCTGGAACATTAGTTATGGATATGGGAACACTGACAGATGGTTCTGGTCTTTTTAATGGTGGTTGGATACAATCCTATAATCATGAGGCAAGTACGCATCTTGACTTATATTTAAACCCAAATGGTGGCAATGTTGGTATCAACAAAAATAACCCCGGTTACCCGCTTGATATACATGGAAACGCGGGAGCTAATGTATCTACTGGCTATTATTGGAGTGGCGCTGCTATAGCTCCTAACAGCGGTATAACTAACGTAAAACTGAAAGTAACTGGTTCTATTACCGCCACTGATGCATTTGTTGCTAGTTCCGATTCGCGTATAAAAAAGGATATAGTAGACATACCAGACGACGAAGCCTTAGCAGATTTAAGATTATTAAAACCTTGTAAATATAAGTATATTGACGATATTGGAAGGGGGATGTCGACAGCTGTTTATGGTTTTATAGCGCAAGAAGTTAAAGAGGTTTTACCATACGCTGTTAAAATAACTCCGTCTGAAGAATATATACCAAATGTATATCAAAGCGGAACCTATAATAACAATACTATTACATTACCAGGACCCCATGGATTAACAAAAAATGGAAGCGTGCAACTCATAATTACAATAGAAGCCAAAAATATATACTGTCCTTTTACAATTGTTAATGATACTACATTAAATATAGATACATCGTACTTATCCGGAAATGATATACCATCCAATGATCCACTATATGACAAAGATGGAAACCCATATCCTTATAATATTTTTGTATATGGTACACCGGTTGATGATTTCCATACTTTAAATAAAGCTGCTATTTGGACCACAGGAGTCGCAGCATTACAAGAAATAGATAGAATTCAACAATCTAATAATATAAAAATACAAGATTTAATTACTCAATTAGATGCCGAAAAAATTAAAGTAAATAATCTAGAAAGCGAATTAGCAGCCATAAAAACCCATTTGGGATTATAATTAATATTTTTTTTAAATATTAATTAATAACAAATTTAAGATTTGGCGATATAATGTACAGACCATTCGCTGTAACCTTTGCCTAACATTAATTCTAATGGCGCGCCGCTATCTACCTTTAAACTATAAGAAGTACCGGTAGTAAGTTCATAAATACCCGAGAAAGAAACATCATCTAATCCAAAAGTTTTGCATCTTTGCAGGACATTACTATTCGCATCCTGCAATGCAACAACTGATCCGGATGTCGCCGAAGAAGCACCATTAAATAGATGAACCGATGAATTATAAAAACCTGTTATCGGTGGAGTAAAACTAGAAGTGCCTGATGTAAAAGGAGAAGTATCTCCCGAAGTTCCATTGAAAGAGATAATATCATCTACGTTGAAAGTACGCTGCACCGAAGGTCCTGATAAAAACATTCTCGTATGAGGTGGATCCAGTATTAAACTATTACTATCAAATGCTAACCCATTTCCTAATTGCACACTAATTCCTCCGCTAGTATCAAAATCTAACCCATTACCCAACATAACGCTAACGCCATCTGATGTGATAGAGAGACCCATAAGAGGAGCTATACTTAATCCTATTGTTGCATCACCAGTATCTGATCCTATTTTTATACCTGTATTTAAAGCAGTAACTTTGTTGACATTAGCATCGCTATTTATAGCTGTAAAAGTACCGTCAGCTTTTCTTTTATGAATACTGGCTCCTGTGGTGGTACCAAAATAAAGATTACCAATATTGTCTACACTGAATGCGTTAGTTTGGTTACTAGCAGTACCGCTGCCCACTACAAACCTGAAAGAAGTTCCTCCTGAACTGCTAGCAAATTCACTTACACCGTTACTATTAAATTTACCAACCAGAGCTAAATGACCTCCGTAAGAAGTACCCGTAAAAGTACTTAATCCTTCGCCACCCAATGCGACACTGTTAATGACAGAAATATTATTACTTGTCCCACCCACTATGCTAGAATTTGTACCTGAAACAATATTATTAAACCCGCCCACCATGCCAGATCCAGTCCCCAAGATAGTATTATTTGTCCCACCAACTATCCCAGCATCATCCGCATCAATAGAAATAATATTACCTTCCCCGCCAACTATCCCAGCTAATGACCCTGAGACACTATTATTTGACCCACCAACTATCCCAATTTCTGTCCCTGTCCCTAAGACACTATTATTTGACCCACCAACTATCCCAGATTTATTCCCTGAGACACTATTATTTGACCCACCTAGCAGAATACTATTAGTACCAGGGGTACCTGAAGAAGAAGCCATATGTATTATTTGACTAACTCCCACTGTAACGTCGTCTGTGCCATTGGCAGGACTTAAAGATATTCCTTCGCCGGCAATTAATTTCGTAACACCTGCGTCAACATCCAATTTCCCGCCAGTACCAAAACTTATATTATTACCCAAATGAACACTAATTCCTCCGCTCGTATCAAATAATAAACCATTGCTCAATTGGACACTTAAACCGTTATCTACAAAATGGAGACCATTATTTCCAGTTAAATAAACACTCACCCCAGCGGTACTGACGCAAATACCCTGTCCTCCTGCTACACTGATACCTGATCCTACTTCAATACCAACACCAGCTGAAGCGGAAACAGTAAAATTACCACTACTTTCTGTCACTGTTATCCCGTCTCCTTGACTGACATCATTCACAGGTAAATCACTAGTATTCACTTCAATATCAATACCATTAAACTGTAATCCACTGCCTAATTGCACACTAATTCCTTCACTAGCGAAATCTAAACCATTACTTAGCTGTACACTTAGACCACCGGTAGATCCAAAGACGAGACCTTTATTCTCCTCGAAATAAGCACTTACCCCAGCGGGACTGACGCAAATACCTTGACCTCCTTTTACACTGATTCCCGCGGTAGTAGAAATA
>Ga0070750_10000574_pt1 | contig 20392 bp, 22 predicted proteins | sample VirMetDEL_Nov_24_FD_77013 | JGI IMG/M metagenome (GOLD analysis project Ga0070750, IMG submission 77013) | Aqueous microbial communities from the Delaware River and Bay under freshwater to marine salinity gradient to study organic matter... | ecosystem: Environmental > Aquatic > Marine >...
ATGAGAAACTAGATTTTGTATTAGAAACTAGTCAATCCGATACAATATTGTTAGATGTATTCCAGCCTGGCAAAACTCTGGGTGGCTACTTTCCACCGTCATATGATCAAATTACTTTAGATGAAGATGCTGTTGTTATATTAACTACCGGCGGTAATACCGGTGCTGCATTATATTCTTTAGGAGGTACCGAACATTTATTCGATCATAAATTTAAAAGTAATGTAAATATTAGTGGTAGTTTAAATGTATTAGCTGAATCGAGTAATAACCCATCCACATTTTATACGCCTCTTAGTTTAATGAATGCATTACAATTTAAAACTTATTCATATAGTGGTGGAGCTACTAATCTTACTGAGAGTGATTTTGATGGAGCTACTATATTGTTAATTGATGCAACTAGCGGCACTGTTAGGTTACAGCCACCTGGTGATAATGGTATTATTTATTTCATAAAAAAGACAACTGCTACCGGAACAGTAGAAGTTGATCCGGTTAGCGGTAATATCGATGGTGCTACGAGCGTTAGCGCTACGGCACAATATGCTCATCTAATAATAGTAGAAAATGGCACACCAAATGGATATTCGATAATATCTAATAACGGATTCTCATAATATATATAATAAATGGATAAGATGGATTTAGGTACTTGGCTAGCAGAACGCATTATCACTGAAGATAATGGTATTGATAAAGTAATTGCAATTTACCCTGGCAGATTTCAACCTTTCGGTAAGCATCATAAAGAAGCATATGATTGGTTAGCAAAACAATTTGGTAAAGAAAATACTTTTATTGCAACAGCAGATAATATTGATAGCAAAGGTAAGATAAAAGATAAATCACCTTTTACTTTTGATCAAAAGAAATCAATTATATCAGCAATGGGGGTACCGGAAAGTCAAATAGTAAAAACCAATCCATATCGGCCAGTTGAAATAACAGATCGATTTGATACAGATACAACAGCATTAGTTATTATGTATGGTAAAAAAGATGCCGGTAGATTGTCATATACCAAAAAAGATGGTAGCGCGGGATATTTCCAACCTTATAAAAAAGGTGAAGAAATGAAAGATCTAGCAACACATGGTTATGTAATTGTAGCACCTCATATTGAAATTGATATACCAGGATATGATGGGGAGATGAGTGGTACTGCATTACGACAAGTACTTGCAACAGCAGATCCAAAAAGATTCAAAGATATCACCGGTATAAGTGATCCTAAGGTCTATGGGATGGTACAGAAGGTACTTGCATCAGAAGCACCCCAAACAGAACAAATAGAACGTTTTTTAGAGTCATATGATATTAAACCGATATTAAATGAAATCTCAAGCGGTAACCTGGGTGGAGAAGATGTAGATGACGGCCCGCGATATTTTTACGGTAACAATAAAACATATGAAGTTAAGACTCGCGCGCTTGCTGAAAAGATGGGATATGCGGTTCTGAACTATGTTAATACCAATAACAAATTACCGGTATATGATACTAAATTCCCTAAGGGACCGGTACCGGCCGTATCATTCTTTCCGGTTGGTATTGATGGTGCATTAGACGTTGGTACCAATTATTTCAAAGAGTTAAAAGGACAACCTGCATATAACCAATGGCGTAAATATATAAGTAAAGTAGCTCAGCAAGTAGGATATAAATTCTTAAATTATCTAGGCGCTGAGGATTCCGTTAAATCAAGTGCAAAGGAACCTACCAAAATGATTAAAGTAACACCCAAAACAGATAAAACAGATCCTATAGCTATGGATGAATCGGCAACTAATAAAGAATGGTGGAATAAGCAATTCAAATCAATTCTCAAAGAATCTAAATTATTAACAGAAGGTGGTGCAGCCGGCCATATGGCACATCCATTTGATGATAATGATTTAACCTTTGAAGATCTTAAAGAGTTAGTAAGACGATCATTGGCAGGTGAATTGGATTTGGAATCTGCGGTATCTGAAAAGACCGACGGTCAGAACTTGCAAGTTACCTTTAAGGATGGTAAGGTTGGTGCGGCTAGAAATAAATCAACTATTATCAATCCCATGGGAGTCGAAGAAGTAGAAGAAAAATTCAAAGGTCGTGGGGATATTGAAAAAGCATTTGTATATGCAATGCAAGATCTAGAAAATGCAATTCTAGCAATACCGGAAGCTCAAAGAGAAAAGATATTTCAAAATGGACGTAGATTTGTTAACCTAGAAATTATATATCCAGCCACTCAAAATGTTATATCATATGGGCCAGCTGCATATCTGCAATTTCATGGGATAGATGAATTTGATGAGTCTGGAAACAAAGTAAAATCATATCCCGATCAAGGTAATACATTACAAAAAATAATTTCCAAAGTAAATGCAGATACACAAACGCATTTTAAAATTATACCACCTAATGTAATTAAAATGCAAAAGGATATTGCATTTGATGAAAAGGTACCTTATTATATCAACAAGATAAATAAGATACAAAACGAATTTGGTTTACCAGATAAAGCAGAAGTTTCTGAATATCACGAAGAATGGTGGACTAAATTTATTGATGAGAATATACCAGAAGCCTCACCAGAAGTGAAAGAAGGATTAATACGTCGTTGGGCATTAGGAGATAAATCATTTAGGTTAAACGGAAAGAATATTTCCGATAAAGATGTATTAGCTAAGGCCTTAGATATAGATAAAACGCAATCAGTTGCTTTAGGTAAAAAGAATATCAAAAAGTTCGAAACAATCTTTTTGGAATTAGGTGCAGATGTAATGCGTAATATTACTAATTATCTAGCAGTTAATCCATCGGAAACGGTTAAGAGGTTACGTAAAGATATAGCGGATGCGATAAAATCAATTAAAAGTTCAAATGATTTAGAAGCATTGAATAAGCTTGAAACTCAATTAAACCGTATACAACAGATAGGCGGTTTTGAAAAGATAGTGCCAGCAGAAGGTATTGTATTTGTATATAAAGGAAAGACTTACAAGTATACAGGTGCCTTTGCGCCTGTAAACCAGTTGTTAGGACTATTTCGTTACTCTCGCTAATAATTATATAAAAAGGATACTATAATAATGACACGTAAAGAAGCACAACTACGAGAAGCTATTAGAACTCAGATACGTAAATATCTTAAAGAAGCCGATGAGCCTGATTACATTAAAAAGGCTAAAGGACCTACTAAGACCGCATTGAAAAAATTTGAAGCCGATGCTGAATTTGGTAAACTTACACCACCTCAGAAAGTAGAATTTATAGTAGCAATGATACAAAAAGTTGGATTAGATTCAACGACAAAACAGAAACTACAAAAAGAACTTCCGAAATTAGTTGCAGAAGCTAAACTATATAAAGCAAAACTAAAGGAAGAAAAAGATCCAATTCCACCATTACCAGAAGAAGGTCGTGTAGATGTAAATCAATTATTTGATATACTAGGTAAATCAGTTTTAGGTAAACGATTTGCAAGATTAGGGTCAAAACCAGATGCAGCACGTGCGGAAGCAATTGTCAAGTTTGCAAAAATGATTGGCGTACCAATGAGTAAAATTAGTGATATAGTATCTGGATTATTAGCTCAACAATCAGAAGAAGAGCCGATGGAAGAGCCAGAGGTTCCAATGGAAGAGCCGGTAGATGAGCCAATGGAAGAACCAACGGAAGAGCCGATGGAAGAGCCGATGGAAGAGCCAATGGAAGATGAAGCACCTGAGGAAGAGCCGGTAGAAGAAAGTGTACGTAGAAGACGTAGAAAATAAATAATAAAAATAAGTTATGGCAAAAAAAAGTAATATACAAAACGTTAAAGAACTACTCGACGGAACTCACAACTCACAAACACGAGCCGTTAGTGGATATACAAAATCAGCTGAAAAGAAGCGAGAAGTAGGAGAAGTTTGGTATGAAACACTACCAAACGGAACTACATACCGATGGGAACAAAAAGATGGGTTCCGTGTTAAAACAGCAAAAAATAGCTTACTAACTACAGTTAAAGAAGCATTATCTATTCCAGCAACGTGTCCGGTATGTAATGGCGATATGCGAGATCATGAACAGAAACTTCATGAAAAAATGTATCGTATACATAAAACATGTTTTAGTTGTGTATTGATAAAAGAACGTAAAATCAAGCAGCAAGGACCTGAGGCTTGGGAGGAATATTCTAAAAAGTTCATGAAGGCGAATGCCGAAGCCTGGCTTAAAGATGTTGATAGAGAATTCCAAATATTACGTGAAGCACTTGCCGGTAAAAAAGAGTTCGTTAATAGTGATGGAACAATAGAATCTTGGGATCAAGTTGACCGTGACAAGTATATTGAGTTTATTGATAACGAGTATGTTGAATTCAAAAAGAAGTTGCTTGAAGATTTATCATGAGATTGGTTAAAGAATATTGGCATGTAATTACAATTGCAGTATTATTAATAATATTGATAGTAAGTATTGTTACAAGACCAAATCCAGCAGATGCCATTAAAGAATATAAATTACAGCGAAAAGTTGATAGTTTAAATATTGTAATAGAATCATATGAATCAGAAAGAAACGTATTTAGACTTAAAATAGATAGTCTTAATCAATCAATATCTATATTGCAAGATAGCATTGGTAATCAGGAATCCATTATTGACGATTTACAGGAGGATTATAATGAAGCGGTTAATAATATTAGTAAGTTTACTACTAATGACATTACCAAGTTTCTGTCAGAACGTTACGGTGACTGATAGCATAATTTGTGTACCTAAATCTCAACTTATCAAAGCTATACAAGATATTAAGTTTGGTGATTATTGCAAGTCTGAATTAGACGCCACTCGTAAAATTGTTGAATTTAAAAGTATGCAATTAACACGCAAGGATAGTATTATTCTGGCTAAGAATCAAATAGAACTACGATATAAGCAAGAAATATTAGATTTGAATGAATTGATAGATACTAAAGATGACCAAATAAATCTATATATTGTAAAAGCACGTAAAGAAAGAGCAAAACGAATTGGATTGATAGCTGGTGGAGTTACTGTTACCGTTGGCGCGGTTGCAGCTATTATTTGGTTATCATTATAATATTTCTTATATTAAAAGTAATTTATGGCAAAAAAAAGCTTACGTGAAATAATACAAGATGAATTTAAGCGATGTGCAGTAGATCCAGCACATTTCATGAAGAAGTATTGTATTATACAACATCCTACTAAAGGCAAAACATATTTCCATTTATATCCATTTCAAGAGGAATCATTACATCAAATACGAGATTCTCGATATACTATTGTACTTAAATCTAGACAATTAGGAATATCCACATTGACGGCTGGCTATATCTTATGGTCAATGCTATTCAAATCAGATTTCAATGTTCTAGTAATTGCAACTACCAAAGATGTAGCAAAAAACCTTGTAACTAAAATACAAGTAATGCATGATAATTTACCAAAATGGTTGCAAGGTGGATTAGTTGAAAATAACAAATTGAGTCTACGATTTAAAAATGGTTCTCAAGTAAAGGCTGTATCATCTGCAGGTACCTCAGGTAGATCGGAAGCCTTATCATTGCTAGTATTGGATGAAGCAGCATTTATTAAAAATATAGATGAAATATGGACCGCGGCTCAACAAACATTAGCAACAGGTGGTGGTTGTATTGCATTATCAACACCTAACGGTACAGGTAATTGGTTTCATAAAACATGGGTTGATGCAGAAGCAGGAGGACAGTTTACTCCTATAGAACTACATTGGTCGGTACACCCAGAGCGAGATGAAAAATGGAGAGCAGAACAAGATCAATTGTTAGGCGAGAAAATGGCAGCCCAAGAATGTGATTGTGATTTCGTATCTTCTGGTCATACTGTAATTGATGGTACATTGTTACAATGGTACAAAGAAACATATGTAAAGGACCCAATTGAAAAGCGAGGATTCGATGCAAATTATTGGTTATGGGATTATCCGAATTATTCAAAATCATATGCAGTTGTTGCTGATGTGGCCAGAGGCGATGGTAGCGATTTTAGTGCATTTCAAGTAATTGATATTGATGAAGTTCGTCAAGTTGCAGAATACCGCGGTAAGATAGGGACTACAGAATATGGTCATATGCTAATGGCTGTAGCAAATGAATGGAACAATGCATTACTAGTAGTTGAAAATGCCAATATTGGATGGGCGACCATTCAAGTGATTTTAGATAAAGGATATGATAATCTTTACTATTCATATAAGCAAGATGCATATATTGATGAGAATGTGCATTTAAGTAAAGGATACGACCTGAAAAACAAATCACAAATGGTACCTGGATTTTCGACGACGGCAAAAACAAGACCATTGGTAATATCAAAATTAGAAACATATTTCAGAGAAAAAAGCTTAATAGTCCATTCGAATAGATGTATAGATGAGTTATTTACATTTATATGGAATGGGTCTAAAGCAGAAGCTCAGCGAGGATATAATGATGATATTGTAATGGCATTAGGAATTGCCTTATGGATACGTGATACAGCATTAAGACTTAAACAGCAAGGAATGGATTTATCACGTAAAGCATTAGGTCATTTTGGTAAGACAGAGCCAGGAGTATATTCAACCAATAACGGGCCGGCGCAGGGTTGGAATTGGAATTCCGGTGACAAGGAAAACAATAATCTTAACTGGTTATTGTGACATACAATATTTATTAATAAACGATAAAACATGGCAGATAAATCATTTTTCAGTCGATTGCAAAGATTGTTTTCGACTAATGTTGTTGTACGTAGATTGGGAAAAGATACACTACGTGTTGTAGATACCAACCGACTACAATCAACTGGTAATTCAAATAATAGTCGGTATGCGGATAGATTTGCTGGAGTACATCAAAAAGACGGTAGATATAGTACCTATAATGGTACCGGTTATAGTTTCCAATCTAATAGAACAGAACTTTATACGGAATATGAAGCAATGGATTTAGATCCTATTATAGCTTCTGCATTAGATGTATATTCAGATGAATGTACCGTAAAAAATATCGAAGGAGATGTATTAGGTATCAAAACAAATAATGACAAGATACAAAAAATACTTCATAACCTGTTTTATGATATTTTGAATATTGAATATAATCTTTGGCCATGGATTCGCAATGCATGTAAATATGGTGATTTCTACTTATATCTAGATATCGAACCCGAAGTTGGTATTGTAAATGTGGTTCCAATGTCTGCATATGAAGTAGTGCGTGAAGAAGGATTTGATGAAGAAAATCCATATGCATATAGATTTACAATGCAATCTGTTAATTCATATTCAGTATCTAAAAAGAATGTGTTCGAACCATACGAAGTCGCTCATTTCCGTTTGATGTCAGATGCTAATTTCTTACCATATGGTAAATCAATGATTGAATCAGCTAGAAAAGTATTCAAACAGTTGATATTGATGGAAGATGCAATGCTTCTACATCGAATAATGAGAGCACCGGAAAGAAGATTATTCTACATCGATGTAGGTAATATACCACCAAATGAAGTTGACTCGCATATGCAGAACATCATCAATAAGATGAAGAAAACGCCTTATATCGATGAACAAACTGGTGATTACAATCTTAAATTCAATTTAATGAATATGTTAGAGGATTTCTATCTTCCGGTAAGAGGTGGAGAATCTGGAACACGTATTGAATCATTAAATGGATTAACTAATGATGGGCAAATAGAAGATATTGAGTATCTACGAAATAAAATGATGTCTGCATTGAAAATACCTAAGGCATTCTTGGGATATGATGAAGGTGTAGAAGGTAAGGCTACTCTAGCAGCTGAAGATATACGATTTGCAAGAACAATTGAAAGAATCCAAAGAATATTCATTTCTGAATTAACTAAAATTGCAATTATACATTTATATAGTCAGGGATTCCAGGATGAAGAGTTGATAGATTTTCAACTTGAATTAACTAATCCATCAATTATATATGAGAAGCAGAAAGTTGAATTGATGAATGAGCGTCAAGGATTGGCTTCTAGTCTTAAGGAATTAAGAATGTTCTCTGAACAATGGATTTATGAAAACATATTTGATATGTCTGCTGCAGAATGGAAAAATGAGCAAGAACAGGTAATCGAAGATCTTAAGGAAGGATTCCGTAGGGAGCAAATTGCAAATGAAGGTAATGATCCTAAGAAAACAAATATGAGTTTTGGTACACCACATGATATAGCTAGTATGCACGTGTCAGCAAGGTCAAACCTACCAGGAATGCCAGATAATAATGAAGCAGGTCCTGGCCGACCTGAGAAATATGGCACGTGGGGTACTCATGATGATGCATTTGGCAGAGATCCATTTGGTATGAAAGATAAAGCAGGACCTGATTTCTCAACCACACATAATTTCAAAGGCGGGCCATTGAGTGTTGAACACAAATCTTTTGTTGATTCATTACCATCATCATTGAAAACAAAAAAAATCTTAACGGAAAGTCTAGATAACACTAAAGTAGATAAAGATGCTGGTACTCTATTAGATGAGAACAATTTAATTGCTGATGAAAAACAGTGAAATAGTAAGAGTTCTATATTTATTAAAAATACACTGAAAAATGGATTAGAAACGAATGAATTCATTAAAACATTCTAAAATTAAGAACACGGCTATTTTGTTCGAATTGTTAGTGCGCCAAGTAGCAGCTGATACTATGGAAAATCGTAATTCGGCAGCACTGAACATTCTTAAGAAACATTTCCGAGAAGGTACGGAATTATATAAGGAATTAGCTTTATATCGTACATTATCTGAAGAAAAATTCAAAACAGAAGCTCATGCTGAGAAGTTCTTAACGGCTGCTATAGCATCTAGATCACAATTAAGTGAATCGGAATTACGTAGAGCAAAATATAATCTCATACGTGATATTAAAGAAAAGCTAGTATTTGAAAACTTTATCAATGCCAGGCTATCAAATTATAAATTACATGCTAGTATATTCAAATTATTCGAATATAAAGTTACGGAATCACCAGCTGAGATTACTAGATGTCAAAATTTAGTAGTAGAACATATTACTGCTGAAAAAACAGTTGTTAATGAATCTAAACCTGCATTGGAACTAGAAGATCCAGTAGTACGTAAGCTTGCATCTAAAATAGTTGTAGATAGATTTAATGAAAAATATGCTGGATTAAATGCTAAACAAAAAGAATTGCTACGTGAATATGTAAATTCAGTAAATAATTCTCCAGCATTGCTTAATAAAGTAAAAGAGCAGATTCCGGTAATTATTAATGAAATAACCGAATTAAGTGGTACTATACCATCAAAAGTACTTAAAATTAAATTACAAGAAGTAACAAATATGTTAGGTGAATTGAATTCACTTAAAAATATCAAAGATAAGCACGTTTTAACAATGCTTCGTTATTATGAACTTATAGACCAACTGAAAGGAGCTCAGAATGTCAGTTAATCCTGGACCATATAATCCAACCCCAACGGGACAAAATCAATTTGCTAGACTAGGATTTCCTGGTAAATATCATTCAACATTAACCTGGTCAGGTGGTCAATTAGATTTAACCGGTTCAAATTATGGTTATGGTGCATTTATGTATTCTGGAAGTAATACTAATGGCACTATATCCGTTGCTGGTGGTGGTAGTATTGCAATTAATAATTTTGAGGAGAAACGAATATTAGAAGTTTCGGTATCTCAAGTTTCAGGGTCTGTAGCACCTGGAGGAGTAGTTTATCTATTTAAAAGACAACAGTAATGGGATTATTAAACGAAATGAAACAATACTTTATACATGAAAATACAGACTTCATTGATGATGAAGAAGCTGTAACAGATTTCTCGGATTTAGCTGACCAAGACATTGACAATGACGGTGAAGTAGATGATTCCGATCGATATCTTCATAAGCGTTTAGGCACCATAGCTAAAATGGATGAAGAAGAAGAATTAGATGAAATGTCGACTACATCTGCAACTCCAGGATTTGAAAGTCCTTATGCGTTTGGTAAGGCTGATGATGACACTGTAGAAGCTGATGGATGGAAAAAGATCCCAAAAACAAATAAAATATTCAAACCAATGGAAAGCAAATCTACATATAAGAAAATGATGGCTGAAATGTATGGCATTAACGAAGCTGTTAAGTATGATATTGCAGCTGCTGTTAAAACGATCCAAAATTTTAATAAAGGTACGGCAAGTGACTTACCAAATGAAACATATCTGGCTAGACAAATTCTAAGAGATTTGGGATATAGAGTAACGACTAAAAATGTTAACACTGTGGTAGATCACCTAATGGCCTCATCAGACGGCGAAGAAATTCCAGAGGATGCAGTTATGGTTAAAGAATTAATTCCGATGCTATCTGAGGCAGTTTCATATAGAGATTATAAAAAAGATCCAACATCAACACCGGCACAGAAAGTTAATAAAGGTATTGCAGAAGTTAATCGCATGTTGAGTGAAATGGAAAAGATAGTAAATAACAATTTACGTCTCAAGCAAGAAGCCGGTGTTGATTCATCTCACTTCTGGAAAACAACCGGAACTCGATTTGCAAAAATAAACGAACGAATGACTCGTATATCAAATCGATTGAAAGAATTATCTAAATAAAGGAATAAACTATGAAACGATTAGAACTAAGAACATTAATCAGAGAAGAGGCTCGGTTAATATTACGAGAAATTTCTGGTACTAGTGAAATTAAGCAATTGTATCAAATTCTAGGATACGAGTCATTTGAAGAAATGCTAGATGATAATCCATCTTTAGTAAAGGCAATAGTTGATTGGGCTAATAGTGTTCCGGATTATAAATCTGAATTAGCTCGTAACGGATTCATGTAAGCAAGATACTTACGATAATAAAGGAAATAAAATGTCAAAGCAATTAATAGTAGATTATATACCATTTCAAGTATCTCCACAACAAATCAATGAGAGTTTGGAGAATAACGGTGGTCGGTTAATTGTTAAAGGTACATTACAACGGTCAGATGCTCAAAATCAAAATGGTAGAGTATATCCACGTGAGATACTAATGCGTGAAGCTAAAAAATATGATACCTTTATTAAAGAGCGTCGAGCCTTAGGTGAATTAGATCACCCAGATTCAAATGTAATCAACCTTAATAATGTATCTCATAATGTATTGGAAATGCATTGGGAAGGTAATGATTTAGTTGGTACTGTAGAAGTATTATCAACACCATCCGGAAATATCTTGAAAGAATTATTTAAGTCTGGAATTAGATTAGGAATATCTTCAAGAGGGATGGGGTCTGTTAAAGAAATGATGTCAGAAGATGGCAGTGGTCAAGTATTGCAAGTACAACCTGACTTTGAATTGATAGGATTTGATTTTGTTTCTAATCCATCGACGCATGGAGCTTTCTTATCACCAGTTAATGAATCAGTTGGCGCTAAAACAGCTACGGATCCATATTTATCAATAAATAGACTAATAACCGATATAATAAAGGAATTCTAAAATGCCATCATTAGCATCACTAGCAGGATCGAGTTTATATGGTACTTATACTCAAGGTACTAACGGATTGCCGGCAACGCCATATTCAAATATTGTAGGATATTCTAATCCAGGTCCAGACGGAGATAACCCTCAGGATTCTGGAATATGGGGAGTAGGAAATAAAAACTTCGCTTTTGGTAACGTTAAGAATAATAGTATAAACAACAGAAAATCGTTGCATAATGCAGGAGCAGCTGGTGTTAGTTTCTATGGACCATCAAATGCATCACCTGCTATAGGTACCGGTAATTATATGGATCCATTCGGTGGACCGATTGGTGCAACTACATTTAACGATGTATTGTCCGGCCAAGCGTATGTTAATACTAACGGTCAAGGACCTGGAACATATACGGACCAACGTGGTAACACAGGCGTAACACCTCCATTCTAATTCAAATAGAAAATGAAACCATCTGAATTAAGAACAATAATTAGAGAAGAAGCGCAACTGGTATTGAAAGAAATATCGGCTGAAGAATTTGACCAAGCTCAAAAAGATTTTGATGATTTATATACTAAGGTAGAAGAATTACATCAAAAATACGGAACAGAACTAGAAGATTATTCAGAACCGGATTTTGTTACATTTTCACGGTATATTAAAGCATTATATAAAAGTATAGATAACATGCAAAAGTTTCTACGTAAACGAGAAGCTCGTGCAAAACAAAATACAGAACCAGATTTCGTAGGAATCGATCCAACAGTAGGAAATTAAAATGGCAGAAAAATTATCAGCAATGGCATTATATGAAAAGTTCTTAAGAGAAGAAGAGCCTAAACAATTAAGCACGGAAGAAAAGCGTGCCTTTATGGAAGCAGTTGCTAATTATCATTCTATCGGCGAAAGTATATACAGAGCTGGTAAATTGAAAGAAACAGCTGCTAATATGGCAAATATAGTTGAAGCAGCAGAACAATTAACTCTTCAAGAATCTGAACATTGGTTTGATAATGTTACTGTATCACGTCATATGAAGCAATTAAAAGAAGCTTATAAAGTATTTGAGAAGACTTCTGCAGAAATGGATGGATTACAACAAAGATTGGAATCAGCATATGAAGATATGGGTACGGTTCTAAATAAGTATTACAAAGTTAATGGTGCACTATAATGAAAAATATCAAAGCAGTAAAACCAAATTTAGCAGAATCTTATAACAGATTATTTGGTAACACACAACGAAACTTATTAACAGAAGCGAAAGCTCGCAATACCAAAGACGGTAAAGATATAGAAGACTATTTTAATGAACTAGTACCACCCTCAGGAAAAGCTGGTACGGTTAATGGTGAAATAGTCCGCGCTGCAAATAGAATCGGTTACCGATGGTATAATGATGGCGATAAGTTTTTCGAAGGATATGGAACAGAAACCGCCGGTCCAGCTATGGCATTCTTAACAAAGCATGACGAGATCGATGGTCAGATCCAGGATGCATTCAAAAGATTAGAAGATGCAGCGACTCGTACTAGTACAGATAAACAATATGAAAAGTTTCTTGAAGGATTGTTTAAATATGCAGTACGCCACGTAGAATTGATTCCAAATACTAAAAGTGATGTAGATTTATTTGACTATGATTCTGATTATGAGGATGAAGAAGAAGATGATGACCCATGGGGATATGATGATTATGAGGATGAGGATGAAGAAGATTTTGACTATTAGGATATTCGAAATAAATTCTTTATATTAAAGTCAATATTAACATCTAAATCAAATAAATGAGTAAACAGTTACGACAACATCAAACCATAGTGCCAGGTAATCCAATGGCAGTATCAGTAGTAAAAACAAAAAGAAATCCTAACGGTGATATAGCAGGAGCTATTCGAGGATGGAAGAGCAAACTTAAAACTGCCGGTACTATAGAAACACTTAAAGCCAATAAAGAATATACCAAGCCTAGTGTAAAACGAAGAGAAGAACGCAAGACACGTACATATAATTGTCAAAAGCGTTGGGCACAAATGTTTGATTGATTTTATTGAAATTGAAATGGAAGGTGGCAGAAATGTCACCTTTTTTACTGTTTTAGAGTTCGGTTTTTGAAAGCAATGCATATATATTAATGACTACCGATACTATACCTCAATGTATAGTCCCTGAGAAATTTATTTATATCTATTAAGATTCTCAATAATCTTATTTCCACAAATTAAAATTTAAGGAACAAAAAATGAATGATCTTTTAAAAGAAGCGATTGCTGATGCAAAAGCTGTAAGAGAGACTGCAATGGCTAACGCCAAGGCTGCTTTGGAAGAAGCTTTCACACCTCGACTACAGTCAATGCTCCATGCTAAACTTGCTGAAGAAATGGAAGAAGAAGAAATGGAAGTAGAAATGCCAATGGAAGAAGAAGAGTATACCGCTGGCGTTGACGACCTAGGTCCAGCTTTAGAAGAAGAGGAAATGGAACTTGATTTAGGCGAACCAGAAATGGGCGAACCAGAAATGGAACTTGATTTAGATGAAATTCTTCGTGAACTTGAAGGTGAAGATGAAGTGGCTGTTGAAGAGCCTGTCATGGAAGCTGAAATGGAAGACGAGGAAATCGACCTAGATGAAATTATCGCTGCACTTCGTGAAGAAGAAGGTGAGGATGAAATGATGGAAGAAGCCGCTGAAGAAGAAATGGAAGAAGGTAAGTACGAAAAAGAAATGGAAGAGGCTTACAATGTTATCCGTTATCTGAAATCTCAGCTTCAAGAAGTTAATCTTCTAAACGCTAAATTGTTATTCTCTAACAAGTTATTTAAAAATTATGAGTTGAATGAATCACAAAAGATGAAAGTCATTGAAAACTTTGATCGTGCTCATAACATGAGAGAAGTGAAATTGGTTTATTCAACTTTAGCCGAAGGATTCGGTAAAACAAAATCAAAGGTGCGTATTAAAGAATCATATGCATCTAAACCAACCAGATCAACAAAACCATCAACTGCAGTAATTACCGAAAGTAATGATCTTGCAGCTCGTTGGAAGAAATTGGCTGGTCTTTCTAAATAATAGGAGAAAATAATGAATGTAAATTCACTATTGCCTACCAATGCTAATTCTGATGCTCGTAAAGAAGCTAAAGCTCTCGTTTCCAAGTGGGAAAAGACCGGACTTCTTGAAGGCCTTAGCAATGAGATTGAAACGCAAGGTATGGCGGTTCTTTTAGAGAACCAAGCAAAACAGTTGGTAACTGAAGCCAACCAAACAGGTACAGATTCTAACTCAGAAGAGTGGTCAGGGGTTGCCCTTCCATTGGTACGTAGAATCTTCGCTGAAATCGCTGCTAAAGATTTCGTATCTGTTCAACCAATGAACCTGCCTTCAGGTCTTGTATTCTATCTTGATTTCAAGTATGGAAACGATCTTCAAGGTGGATTGTTCCAAACTGGTGCTTCACGTACAAGCCAAAGCGATTCTGTATTTGGTGTAACTGATGCAAACCGCGGAACTTCTGCTCCTTCTGAAGGTCTTTATGGTGCTGGTAGATTTGGATATTCTATCAATGCTGTAACTACATCAGCAGCTACTTTAGGTCAAATATCTCTAACTGCACCAAATCCAGTTCGAACTGGTTCTGTTGCCGCTGGTACAGGAGTATTTACCGATGGTGGTGCTTTAGCTCAGTCAGGATTCAATTGGTTTACTAATTACAATTCAGAAATGAGTGCATCTGCCATTGGTGGTTCTCATGTTATTGTATCCGTACCAACAGCAAGCTTGACAAATCTTGATCTTAATGCAGTACGTAGTTTTAATATTAGTGGTACTGGTATCGATACTGTATATCCAGAATTTACTAGAATTTCAGCTGATAAAGGTCATGTTGAATTCCTAGTTTCAGGATCAGGTGTACAGTCTGTTGTAACTTATTACTCTAAACAACCAACTGCAACATCACGTGGTGATTTTGAAGTAGGTAACGTTGATCAGCAGTTAGATGCTAATGGTAAGATTCAAATCCCAACCATCGACCTTCAAATGCGTTCTGAGGCAATCGTTGCCAAGACACGTAAGTTGAAAGCTGTATGGACTCCTGAGTTCGCTCAAGACTTGAATGCTTATCACTCAATCGATGCTGAAGCTGAATTGACGTCAATGCTTTCTGAGTACATTTCACAGGAAATCGATCTTGAGATCCTTGATATGTTGATTGAAAATGGTCAAACAACAGAAAGATGGTCTGCACGCGTTGGATTTGAGTTTGATGCTGCAACTAATACATTTAGTGCAAATAATACAGCTGCTCAAGCTTATAATCAAGGTACCTGGTTCCAAACTTTAGGAACTAAGATCCAGAAGGTAAGCAACAAGATCCATCAGTTGACCATGAGAGGAGGAGCAAACTTCCTAGTATGTTCTCCAACCGTAGCTACCATCCTTGAATCTATTCCAGGATATGCTGCTGATACAGATGGTGATAAAATGCAGTTTGCAATGGGTGTTCAGAAAGTTGGTGCTATCAATAGCAGATTCCAAGTTTACAAGAACCCATACATGACTGAGAACACTATCTTGATGGGATATAGAGGATCTCAATTCCTTGAAACTGGTGCTGTATATGCTCCATATATTCCGTTGATCATGACTCCATTGGTATACGATCCTGAGGATTTCACTCCAAGAAAAGGTGTAATGACTCGTTACGCTAAGAAGATTGTACGTCCTGAGTTCTATGGTAAGATCTTTGTTGAAGGTCTAGATAGCATCTAATTAGTAATTGCTAATTGACAATTGAAAGGGAGGACTTCGGTCCTCCTTTTTTTTTGTTCCATATTTATATAAAATAAGGTTACAATATGGCTAACTCAATAAAAAATACTAGTAAGGCAGCACCGAAAGGACCTGTTAAATTCTCATTAACATTATCGGATGAGCAGAAAGAAGCTAAATCTAATATATTGCAAGTACCGTTTTCATTTGTAATAGGTAAAGCCGGTTCTGGTAAAACATTATTAGCATGCCAAATAGCATTAGATAAGTTCTTTAAACGTGAAGTAGATAAGATAGTAATAACCCGACCAACTGTTGCAACTGAAGATATTGGATTCCTGCCAGGCTCATTAGAAGAAAAAATGGAACCATGGATCGTGCCTATTAGATCTAATATGCGTAAAGTATATAATAAGCCAGAGACATTAGTTCGTATGGAACAAGATGAAAATATTGAATTGTTAAGTCTTGCACATTTCCGTGGTCGTACCTTTGATAATGCTGTATGTATAGTAGATGAATTTCAAAATTTAACTAAACAACAGTTACTAATGGTATTAGGTCGTTTAGGTAGAGGCTCTATAATGATTTTTTGCGGGGATAAAGATCAGATCGATCTGAAATATGGTAACGATTCAGCTATACATGACGTACCGAAATTAAGGGGCTCAAAATACGTCTATGAGGTATTGCTTAAAGATAATCATCGACATGAAGCCTTGGATGAAATTTTCCAGTTATTAAAATAGTCGATATTTATTTAAAAAAGAAACCAAATGACACTAGTAGGACGAAAAAGTTCATTAGCACCAGCTACAAATACAGAATCTTATTTCACTCGTGGCCAAAGACGTGATGATGTTGAAACAGCTACTAAAACACAGCTAGTAGCTGGTATAAGAGCTCGTCGTGTAGTTAAAACACCGGCACCGGTCTTAATACCACCTCCTGGACCAATGGGAGGAGAAGGCCGTACGGTAACACCACCGGTAACTACATTGTATGTTGTATCGGGTTATGTTGATCCAGACTATGTTGAATAAGGAAATATCATATGCCATTAACACCACCATATTCTTTATTAACTAGAACCGCGAAAGGCTCTCAATTAACTATTGAGGAAATGGATGGTAACCTCTTATGGTTATCAACTACATTGTCCGGTTCGATAAATAGTATTACCGGATCATTAGGAATATCAGGAAGTAATATTGAAATAGTAACATCACTATTCAATTTATTTTCAGAAACATTGATTACGGGTTCTGTTACTATTAATCCAAATTCAATACCAAACCCAATATCCGGCTCATATACATTAGGAGGCTCGGTAACATTTAATGGTGATTTAACAATAGCATCTGGTAGTGAACTAATAATACCGGCGGGAGTTGCATTTACATTAAATGGAGCGTTAATCAATAATGGTGATTTAGTTAATAGCGGATCATATATTAATCTAGCTCCTACGTCACCATATATGACATTATCTGTATTAGGTAATGTTAGCGCATCTGCCTATTATGGTGATGGAAGTAATTTAACCGGAATTACTGCGGCAACGGCAAGCTATTCTTTCTTTGCTGTTAGTGCATCATATGCCGTGTCCGCATCACATGAAATTATAAAAGAAGTATCTTCATCATATGCGGATTTCGCTGTTACAGCATCATATGTTGATCTAGTAGCTGGTCCAAATGTTACAATTAATCGAGTTGGTACTAGTTTTGAGATTAGCAGTTCTGGAGGAGGAGGTAGTGCTTTTCCATATACAGGTTCAGCTGTTATAACCGGTAGTTTAGTAGTAACCGGGTCATCAGTATTATCTGGTTCTGTTACTTTAAATGATATAACATATCCTACCACAGATGGTGATAATGGAGATATTATCTATACTAATGGTGCTGGTGTGTTAACATTTGATAAAACTAAAGTATGTGCTCCAGTAAAAAATGTATCAGGTGGTACATTATATAAAGGAACTCCGGTACACGCCTCTTCAAGTATAGGTAATGCTAATGAAGTAATTGCAGCATCAGCCTCTGTTGCTTCTACAATGCCTGCTACTTTTGTTTTAGCTCAAGATTTAGCAGATGAAGAAGAAGGATTAGGTATAGTAACAGGATTCCTTAATGGTGTTGATACTTCTGCATTTGAAGAGGGTCAGGTAGTATATGTCGGTGAAAATGGTGGTTATACCAACGTTAAGCCATCAGGCTCCAATTTAATACAAAACTTAGGTATTATAACTAAGGTAGCCGTTAACGGTTCTGGTTACATTTATGGTGCTGGTAGATCAAATGATACACCTAATTTATTACATAACCAAATATTCTTCGGATCAGGAAGTGACCAGCAATACCAAATCCATATATCAGGTGCTTTAGATTCTACTGTTATTAATAATATAACCGCTTCAGGTAATATTAGTGCAAGTGGTAACATATATGCTAATACCGGTTCATTTGAATATGTATATTCTAATATTTACGAAGGATCGGGATCTGGTACAGTTGTAAATATCGAAGGTGATGTATCGGCTAGTGGATACATTTCGGCATCATATTTTGTAGGAGATGGATCGCAATTACAAAATTTACCAGCCTCAGCTGCATTTCCATATACCGGAAGTGCTATTATAACTGGTAGTATAGAGATTACAGGATCTGTAAACAGTACTGTTACTGTTGGAGTTAGATCACAAGGTCTCGTACAAATTACAGATGATGATACAGCAAGTGTATTACCAGCATATAACACTACCGGTTCCATTAATGGAATGTTCCTTAATTCAGGAAGTAATGTTCCTATTTCATTTGTAGGAACAACAGAAATTCCCTCATTTGGTGGATTAACTGGAGGAGGGTTTATAATGAATTCAGGTAGTTCTGTTTGGAGTGCTGGAGGACAATATACTTTAGGTGGTACTTTTACTCAATTATATTATGATCCTGACGGATTAAACTTTCCAGGTGCTTATACTATGCAAGTTGGACAGGATAACATTGGTGAAGATAGACTAATACTGCAAAAGACAGAGCCCACGGGTGAAGGAATACAATTAAAAACATCTAATCTGACAGAAGGATTTGTATTAAACCATAGCTTTTCCAACTCATCAGCATCCCTATTTAAAGTTTTTAATAGTGGTAGTACAACTACCATATTTGATGTAACAGAGGCAGGAACTATAGCATATCGACCTATAGGAACCCATAATACTAATTTCACATGTTCCGTTTCAGTAACCGCCGCTTCAGGAAACGGATATGGAGGTCATTATGTTAGAGTAACAGGAAATATTACATGCTCCATTCAACCTAATTCAGTTGTTTCTATTCCTATTGGAGTTGAATTTGAATTTTTCCAAACTGATGTGGCTCAATTATATTTTGAAAGCGCTTCTGGCGTAACCTTAAATTCCAAAGATGGGGCATTAAAATTAACAGGCCAATTCTCAGCAGCTACACTTAAAAAGGTAGATACTGATGAATGGGATTTAATTGGTGATTTATCATAATGATAGGAGCACGATTAGGAATTATAGCATTATCTGGTGGGGGTGTAAACCCTGACTTCGTTTCTACTTGGGATACTACACAAGCAGGTTCTGCGAGCGATACGGTTGTACTTCCATTACTATCTGGAGGAATTTATTCAGGTACTATTGATTGGGGAGATGGTAGTTCTGATCCATTAAGCTATGCTAACCGTACACACGTATATGCGAGTAGTGGAACTTATACTATAACTATAAGCGGTTCAGATATTCAGGGATGGAAATTTAATGGTGGTGGAGATAGAAGAAAAATATTAGATATAAGCAATTGGGGATTTTTAAATATTACAACAGATAATGCATTTCATGGATGTCTAAATCTTGATATTTCTGCAACAGATTCCCCTACAATTAGTACTAATTCTTTTTATAGGATATTTTTTAATTGTACTAATTTAACAACCCCTGATTTCTCAGGGTGGGATGTTTCAAGTGTAACTAATATGCAAGCGGCTTTTAGGAATTGCCCTTCATTTAATGGTGATGTAAGCACTTGGGATGTTTCAAGTGTAACAAATTTTGGTCAAATTTCTTATGGTGCTCCAGAAGGAATGTTTGCGG
>Ga0070750_10000581_pt1 | contig 20287 bp, 26 predicted proteins | sample VirMetDEL_Nov_24_FD_77013 | JGI IMG/M metagenome (GOLD analysis project Ga0070750, IMG submission 77013) | Aqueous microbial communities from the Delaware River and Bay under freshwater to marine salinity gradient to study organic matter... | ecosystem: Environmental > Aquatic > Marine >...
AGTACCAGAGGAATCACCAACACCATCAGAGTTCACGAACTGACAGCTGTACTCATAGCCGTTTGCCACAGGAGTGGGATCGTCCATGATACGGAGCTGTGTTCCGTCGGGAGCTTCGATGATGTACTGGCGGACAAACCAACGCTCATTAAACGTCAGCTTAACTCGGGTGTGGTTTGTGCCAGTACCCGATTGAGCAAGACACTCAAGTGCCTTATTCATACGGCCCATCACTGGGTAATCATACTCAACGTCGTTGATGTACTTAGTTGCACCCATACCTTCAGTCAAGTAAGAAAGCGGGAAACGCTTGTCTTCCTGGCCGGAGAGGTGGGTAATTACAGGAGAAAGCACGTCCGGTTGCGTGAGGAGAGCAGCAGCGAGGCTATTCTCATCAGTCATGGACGAGCTGTTGAAGGTGTCTTCGTAAAGACGTAGCTTCTTGATGTTGTCAGCAGACATGATTCAAGGGTTTGTATTAAAGGTTATAAAAGATCTTTCAATGATGGAAGTTTCTTTGGTGCCTTGTAGGACGTTTGACCGCCCTTCATCCGCTGGTTAGCGGGTTTCTTCTGCTGCAACTTTTGCTTAAGGTTCTGGGCCTTCTTGGTATTCTGGGTATTACTAACGAGTTTGTTGAGGTCGAACTTCTTCCACAACAGATACTCCATGGCTACCTGGGTTTCCAGGTCCATTGCTTCTCTATCTACAAGACGCTGAGTGCGTCCTTGGTTGTCAACTGCGTCGCTCATCCACGAGAAAAACTTCTTGCGGTCAGCGTTCGGAATTTGGAAGCCACGAACAGTTCCACGCTCAATGGTATCTTGGATTGCTCCCCATTGTTGCTGAACTTGTTTTTGCTGCGCTTCTGCTTGCTGACGTTGTTGTTCCACAAGCTCCTTAGCTTCTTTCTCTTGAGCGACTTTCAAACGGCCTAAGCTGCGATTAGCTTGGTTCAGAAGAATGCCTGCTTCAACGTACTCTTGAATTGTTTCAGACACTTCATCCGGTTGATACCCCTGACGCGTCAAAAACTCTTGTACAACCATACGTTGCATGCTGACATCCTCATCGCTCAACTCAATAGCTCCATAGTCCACGTTTGGACTTGTAGCTTGGAAGTACTTTTTTGGATCTCCGCCATTATAACGGAACTGTAAGTACTCCTCTACATCAGGGAACTGCGAAAACACAGTATCCAGCTGCTCTTTTGCAATTTCGTTTGCTACTGACTGAGTAAAGTTCACGACACCATCGTAGTCCTCACTGAACTCTCCGGCAATTTCGTAACCCATCTTCTCGCGCAAAATGTCAATTACCCCCGGCTCTTCCGTTTCTTCTTCAGTGCTAGAAACAGGCTCGGGCGTTTCTTCTGCCTCAGTAGACGCTGCAGGGGTATCCTGCGGCTCCTCCACTTCAGCCTGTGGTACGTCCTCCACTTCTTCATTCTGAACTTCAGTTGATTGTTCTACTTCTTCTGCCTCCGGTTGTGGGATGCTAGAAGGTGCGTCGTCATTCAGCAGGTTTGCCACGCTGACTTGACTTAGATCTAATGATTTTTCTTCTGTCATTGCTACAAAAGTATTTGATATACCGAATTATATGACGGATTCTACCGTCACTCTGTTTGATTTATTATTATGAACTTTTTTGCCGTTGTAGCTCTACTTTTTGTTTTTCAACATCTAGTCGTGCCCGGTCAATCTCGTCCTTTCGCCCATTTCCATCGGCGTCAGAAGTAATTTTAGTAGCCAAGTCCATCTTCTTTAATTCAAGCTGCAGGCTACGGTCCTTCTGCTTTTCACCGGCTTCGAAGTCCTGTTTTTGCTGGGCCATTTGCTGCTGTGCTTGAATTTGCGCCTGCGCTTGCTGTTGCTGTGCCTGAGTTTGCTGCTGCTGCATCTCTTTCTGCTTCTGATCCACCTCTGCCAGCAAGGATTTAATCTTACTGAAGTTATTGCTATCAAGAATTTCAGCGATTGTACCTGGCTGCTGCCCATTTTGAGCCATAGCTTGTGCAAGACCCTTGAGCTGCTGGAGCTTGTCTTGCTCCCGGCTGTTGTTCTTGACAAACACGCCATACTCAGCCTCTTGGTACTCGTCTGGGTCAATAGATAGAAGTGCTGTACGCAAATCGCTTGTCACATACGTCATCTTCTTGCCTTCGCGCCACGCAATCTTGCTGGTATCAAGCAATCCTAAGTATTCGCGCTCAATAAAGTTCTCGAATCGGCGGAACAGCTCCTCTGAAATAACAGATGACTGGAAAATAGCGCGTTCAGTAACACCAACACCGTCAGATGTCTTGACTTGACCCTTACGCTGACGGCTGACCCCAATCATTTCTTCCCACTCAGACTTAATTGCTTGCAAAAGCTGGAATTGCGCCGCGATATACTGACCAAGCGACATATCAAGTACCTGATACTGGTTGAACGTCACGCGTTCATTGTTCTTACCCTCTGCCGTTGAGTCAATGAATGCAAATCCCATAGCATCTGCGTAGTACATGAACTTCTCCTCGTCCCAACCATGACGCTTTGGGATGGTATTCATCTCCATAAGCATAATCTTGTCCTTGTTCTTGGCAATAGACAGCTCTAAGCGGTAATGGAAAACGTTATACAGCACCTGGTATGGTAAGCCCATGCTAATAACACTGATGTTGTCGCTATGCCGGTTACTGTACACACGACCATTGTACGGCAGCTTACAGACAGACACGTTGTTCATCTCATTACGCTGCACCGGATGCGGTTGAGCAGTAACATAGATATCCTTGTCAATCTGATACCCCTCCCACACTTCGTTAACCCAGTAGTAGGTGATTTCCTCACCATCCGACTTCTTGTAGCTTTCATCTACAACAATCTCCTGCTCCTGGCCCAGCTCATCAGTAAACGTAAGAATACCTACACGACTGAAAGACTTCCAGCATACGTGTAACACCTCAACCATGCGGTCGGACTCGTCATCCTCAGGCTTATTGATAAACATGCTCTGAACTCCACCATAACCATCACGCGATTTAGCGGTAGGCATTTCCAGTTGATCAATGTCTTTAGAAGAAAGCACATCATAGAAACGATCGACTACCTGGTTGATGCTCATGATCTGCCGGCGAACTACCCAGTCCGCATCTTCAATGAACTCGGTGTCTGGCCCCTTCTCATAGTCAATGTCCAAAGGAGAAACCACATCAAACTCCACATCATTCATGCAGACATCCTTGTAGGTGTAGCACTCCCCCGCCACTAGCCAATCAAAGAATAACCTCTGTGACTTATCCTCGAAGTTGAGCCAGTCAAAGAGGTAATTCAATACTTCTTGTCCAATCATTGCTCGGCTGTCCCGGTAGCCCGTCATAACCTGCTCCATATACTCTTCGGGAGCTGGCATCTCTTCGGATGGTAGACCGGTCTCTAACCCCTGTGCATTCGCTTCGTTGATGAACAGCTGCTCAAGATACTCCCGGTATTGTTCCGACCGGTACTTATCAAAGCGCGATTCGATATCAGCATTCCGTACAACCACCTGGTATGACATAGGACGCTTGGCCTTTTCTCCCAAAAGCAAGTCTACAATAGGCTTCAGTACATTGTAGTTACGCAGACGTGCAGGAAAGTTCTTCTTTGACCACGCCTCACTGTTATAAGGATTGGTGACGTAGTTGTAGTCAGCCTCACGGATATTGCCGTTATAGGCTTCGTAATAAGTCTGAAGCGTATGTTTCGTGCTCGTGCTGAAAGACGAACGGTTAATGAATGCACGAATGCACTCCTTAGCCCATTCTTTTGTCTTCCTAGACCGCGCGATTTTTTGTTTTGGAATTTGGTACATCCGAATGCGATTTATGAGAAGAAGGCTCGATCAAAAAAAGTATCACTGCTGGCTTGCTCTACAACCTGTACTTCTTTAGTATGCAAGTCCTTAAGGTGGAACATGCCTACCATTAGTGCTGAGACGCGGTCAAAGTTGCCACGGCGATTGTACTTTACTAGCTCATCTATTAGTGCAATATCATATATTTGATGCAAATTGAGCTTTACTTCGCCTGCCTCATTGCGTCCACGTGGAGTTTTGAGCCAGTCTCGTAGGTATATCTCTGCCTGACCTTTACGTTCTTTACTACCCATGCTCATACCGTAACTACGGCCCAGCTTGCGTATACGAACATTGTCAGTCTTGTCAAAGATTTCTACTTCCGGTAGGAGCTGCTGCATAAGCTTGTGACGCTTAGCATAAGGAATAATTTCCCCCCGGTCATTCTCAAATCCTATACGAGCATTAAAGTACTTTGACAACAAAAATAGTGTATTGTTGTATTCATCCTGCGTATCCGGCCTACCGATATACGAAGCCACAATCATATCGTCCGGTTGACTGATGCTATTAACACGCTTTATTACATACGCTGCGCCCAGTGATTGCCCGCGCCCATCTTGTGCGTAGGGGTCATGTGCAATGATGTACAAGTCACGCGGTACTTCACCATTCTCTTTATAGGGAGACTGGTAAACAACTACACAACCTGTGGTATCATCACCTCGTTGCGTAGGAAATTTAGTTACAGGTCTAAGCCTGTCGTCCGGCTTGAGCTTTACCCCTGACTTGGTCTCTACCAAATGTCCAGCTACTGCTAAGGACTTAAACATACCGCTGCGCATCAACTCATTCCGCCACTCCATAAGGGTTGCGGTCGGGAAGATGTTGCTTGTATGCTGTAAGAAAGCTTCTTTAGGCGTAAATGGATACTCAGTGATGTGTTTATCCAACACGCCGGCATCCTTTGCGTCACGTTTGATTTGCTCACGTGTAGCTTCTTCGGACTGACGCGCTCCAGCTACATCGCTGTTACCGTCATGATCCATGTGCCCAATCTTATTGATATACGATGGGAAGAAGTACCCACAAGTGGTATGGTCTGCTCCCTCGTCCCAGATATTGGTAATCGGTAGAAGGTTGTATGCCTCAGGGTTATAGAACATACTCTCGAAGTCTATCGTACCCCCAGCCATATCACCACCCGTACCGAAAAGAATCATCTGCCCCGTGGTGATACCCCCGTCCTCTACAGTAGGCTTGGTAGCCAGGTACGACGCTTTGAGATTGTCAAAGGCACCGCACTCTTCAAAAATGACAATGGAGGCATCTTTACCACGAGCAGCGTCTGGGTTATCCTTAAAGGTAATGGCCTCTACTTCTGACCTGTAGCCCTTCTCGACTTGCTGCCCCGACATATACTCCAAGTAGCTAGCTTTCCTATGGTTCTGTTTATCAACAACTTGACGCCGTTTTGCCCAACCGGTATGCTCATTTAAGAAGTTCATGTTGTCCGTAACCATTGCCATAATACCTTTAGGGTACAAGTACTTCTTGTCAAACGCGCAAAGAAGGGTATAGCTGTTACGTTCCGTATTGAACGTGTTGGTAACGAGTGCAGCATTCTTATAGGAGAAACCCTTACGACGCGCCTTACCTACGATCATATGACGCCCACCATCCATATGAGCCTCGTCTACCCTAGTAGACAGGTTCAGCCGTTCATACTCTACTGGTTTGATCCCGTTACGGGCTATTTCCTGCAACCAGAAGTATTCATAGTCCCCATCCCAGAAGTTGGGAAAGCTGAGAATCTTTTTGTTACCCTTGTCAGTCAGCTTTATCTGTACGTAGTTCAGATAGAAGTAGTGGTGACCGGTGATGGTTACGTCACCTATAGAATACCCGTTAGTACAACGGCGTAGCTCTTCTGCCCAATACTCATAGTATGCGGCACTGCCCTCCGGGTCGCCACAGTAGAAGCCGTGCTGTAAAAAATGCTTCGCCGATTTACTGAAGTCTGTTGTGTTGGTCAGCATCAGTCTTCGAATAAGCCTTTCTTGCCCCCACCTTTAATACGCGTATCGTTTGATTCTTCTTTGCGGACCTTTTCTTCAAGGGTTGAGATGTTTTCGATGGCCTTGGGGAGCTTCTCAGAGATTTCAAGCATGCGCGTAACGGAGCGTACCACAGGGTCAATGTCTTCCAACTCAGGATCAGCAAGAGCAGCATCAATGCGCTCACGTAGCGAATCGATAAGGCGACTGCTCGTGAGAAGACCTTCCCGAATAGACGTAAGACTCTTAAGAGTGGGAGTCTTCGAGAGTTCCAAATACTTTGTAATAGCTGCTTGTACTTTTTCATCCGGCTTATAGGTTTCACCCAACCCGGTGTCTACAGATACGCGTAAGCGCCGCTCGTCCTCCGGGTAGATGTAGTATGGCGACTTGTGGTCGTGGTTGAAGTAGATGTAGCTGAACTCCTTCAACGCTTCTTTCTTGTCCTTAGTCCGGTCACGTGTGAGCAACGCTTTGAACTCGGGTATAAGCTTCAGCTCGGTATCTACTACCACCTTAAAACTTTCTTCTCTGAATAACCGCATTGTTCAACCGGTATAGACGGGTGGGTTTGACATAGAACTTGCCCAGGTAGGGAAGGCGTACTTGACTGAACGCTCCGTGTTCCATGTGTTTGCGTACAAACGCGAATTGACTCATGACTACTTCAGCTACTTCCTCGTACGTGCCACCATCCTCTTCAATAATCTCTTGGATTATCTCTTCCATCAGTTTACTCGGTCGTGGCATAAATGAAGTAGGTTATTGCGTAGTGTTCGGGGCCTATGGCTATCTCAGTATCGTAGGAAATGTTCTGACCTTCTAGCTCAGCAGCCATCTGCAGCTCAAAAGCAAAGAGTATATCGAGACGTTGAATCTCATACTCCAGCCTGAAGAGCGCTTTCGGTGACGACGAATTTGAAGGTAAGTGACTCAAGATTTCCTTTAGGTTTAACGATGTCGTTGTATCGATACACCCCGTGGTCGTCCTTGTAAATTACTTTCTTATCCTTTAAGCTCTTGACGTAGTTGTTCAAAACGCTAACGCTCTTGAAGTTCATAGCTTCGGCTACGTGCTTCCTGGCGTGCATACTACAGGCTACGCTTGAGTCGTACTCTAAAAACAATAGTAACGAGTCCAACTCACGGGGAGTCAGCTTCAAGATACCATTTAATAGTTCTAGGTAGTGGCGAGTAAAACTTTTCTTACTTGTTTTGATCTCCAGCTGCATTCTCTTGGTATTTGTTCACGCGATCAATCTTACGGTTCAAGCGCTTCTTGAGCAGCACTCGGACTTGTTTCAGTAAGATGATGCAACACTGATTCTCTACAGAGAAGTTCTTATTCTGCAAAGCATATAGACGATCGATGAGCATGCTCACAACCTCTTCATTGGTCGTGCCTGGGTTAAAACCAACAGGTGTCTTCTCTGTGAAGCGTACTGTCTGGTACTCAGTTTCTGACTTGAAGTTGTGCAGCCGATACTCTATCCCGGGCTTGACAATTTCCATGACATTTTATTTCCCCGAAATATAGGAATATTATACGTCTGCTTCAGCAGTCTCCCGGAACCTCCGCTTATTATAGATTTTCTTAGTTACCATCTCTCGCTCCTCTATGGTAGCAATGGCATTGTAAAAATCCTCGTCCAGCTTACGAATCTCAACCAAGAACTGAAACCAAATCTGTTCAGCAGCTTGCGGGTTGGTCATATCGTACCTAGACTTAGTACCCATATTAGCTTGGATACATGCATTGATCTCTAATAGAGCATCAATCTTCTTACGCACTGAAGCGTCCTTGTAATACTTACTCATGTATGGAATAACAGGTGATACTTTCTAGAGTTCTAACCAGACAGTAAGTCAAACACTTGGTCGTCCATCTCCTCGCTTACTAAATCACCGGTGATGTACTCACCCGCCGGGGTAGTGATGATAACAACATCCCCGCCCCCTTGCTCATAGAAGACAAACAGATAGCCGTCAAGTATCTGAACGTTGTATGGATACAACTCCAACATGTACAAAGTTAGGGCAATATGCTTTTGAGTACCACCCTACTTATGACTCCCCCGGTAGACCCGACATTGACGACACCCCAGTCTTGTGCGGGTGGATTGCCCACCGCAAAGCACACCGAAACCCCCAAATACACTATCATGGGTCAACTTACACTCATCCCGATGCGCGTTACCGAGCATGGAATCACCTTCCAAGCCGAAGACCGCGCCACCTTGTCGAACTGCCTCGTGTTTTGCGACGCTCTTATGCTGCGTGATTTCAACATCACCGGCGTAAAGAAGTCCAGCACGTGGGTCGAGAACAAGGCCAAGACGAAGTATGCCGCTTTCAAGGCTGCAAACGCAATCACCGTACAAGGTGCTGCACTGCTGCCTTGGGACAACGGCAAGTGGACAACCAAGGAAGAGTCGCACACCGATGCGAACGGCCAGAAGGTTGTTACCAAGCCTGCAGAGAAAATCTACGGCTTGGTGCCAGCGTGACAATGGGAGCCTTGTGCTCCTTTGTGTAACACTATCATCGCAACGGTAGTGATTAGCTACGTGCATGCGCCTACCAGCGTGTGTGCGTAGCTTTTTATTGTGTTTTGGGGGTTATCGCAACGACTAGTACTACAGACTATAATCCTTTTCATCATGAACATCTTACAAGAACTTGCTCTCGCACGTGAGACAAACTTGAACAACCAACTGCTGTCTGTCTTCGAACAGCTCAACGACAAGTGCATTGAACTTACAGACATGCCACTTGACGAATTCCTTGATGTGATTGATGACATCCATCCGTAAGGCATAGAGGCTTTAGCTCATACACTCCTCTCTAAATATTGTAATGACTATCCAGTAAGCTCCTGGCGTGACCCACCTCATAGTTATCGAGTGGAACCGGAGCATCTTGTAGAGTAACATCTACGAGGTGCTCCTCAACTATTTAACGATGTCATCAGCTTGTCGCTGTATGGCATGGGAGATAGCTACTAGTGTAGTGACTCTTCTATAACTACAGCGTGCTACACCAATTACAGTAGCAGTATGTGCACATGCAAGACACACAGGAATCCAGCAAGGTACTATAGGGTAGCTCCTTATGGGTGTGTTGACAGCTTGTAGTTATTCTTTCTCTCTACTCTATGGTAGATGAGACAAACCCGCAACCTCTTTTCAATTCAAATCCCAATACCATGTGGAACTTAGACTTCGTGGAAGAAACGCTCGAGACGCAGCGTGAACAACTTCACAACATCGAGGAGTACATCCGTGCTGCCGATTACCAACGCGACATGACTGAACAAGTCAAGATTCGCCAAGAGCTGCTCAACAAGCACACAGCGCTCGAAGAGATTCGTGACGAGATGACTGCTTGCGAGAAGCTCGAAGAGATGAATGACCTCATCTCACAGAAAGCATTAGTGTACACTCTGATTCAGAAGTACACTGCACCACCAGCCAAGTCGATCTAATGGCTGCTTCCTACACCGTTGACTCTCTCGGTTGCATCACACGTACAGTGTGGTGTGCCGAGGAGGGTCAGCATATCATCACCATGATTGGCTCTGTCTATGAGTTCAATCAATCCGAACTCTTGTCGATGGGCATTGTGCTTGACGACAGGTTCTGAAGGAGTAAAACAGACATAGGACTGATCATCCGCCGTCTGGAGTGTGGCTGAATAATCCCTCGCACTGAGGGGATAAGGCATACTGTTCAGTTAGTAGCTGGTTGCATCACAAGCGTGGTGTATTCCGGTGGGCTAGCTGTCTCAGTAGTTTGAGCGACCTAAACACTAATTACCTATTAGTGCGACGTGTGAACTTCAATCGAGTTGCAGCCTCGTGAAGTGATACTTGAAATGTATTTGGCGAAGTCCGGCAGGCCAGCTGGATGGGCTAACGACCCAGATAATCATCAAGAGTAACCGCGTTGAACAAAGCTGACGTTCATTGGAAGGCTGGTATACCTTCCCACTCACTTCTTCTTACCTCATCCTTTTTCACCAACAACACTGTTACAATGAAACGTTCTCTGTTTTCACTCTTGACCATGTACCTGGTCTTCATTGCTGTGCTCTGCATAGTATGCTTGTCTTCATGTACCACCAGTTCTCATACTCGTGCGTACAATCCGATGTTTGGCAATAGCCAGCATCCTGTCTGCGCTGCTTATGACTGATGCAGATACCTCATTCCAGTCGTGGTTTCTTAACTGCAACCGGAACCACAAGCTCAATGTCTTACGCGATGCTCTCATTCAGAAAGAGCGTGGTGTATTCATGGGCTTAGTGGACATCCTACTTGAGGCTCCCATCCACAAGGGTGGACTTTCGACCTCGACACTCCAACAGGCTTTCGGGCCTGACTTGTCTAACCCAAACTTTCATACCCATGGAGAAAGGTTCCCGATGGAAAGGACACAACGTCCCTCTCCACAAGATTAAACTCTCCACTCAACCACCAGAGCTGAGTGTGGAAGACGCGGAAGTATTCCGCAACGAAGTCATAGAGCTTAGCGATAAGCTGTATGATGCCCAAGTCAAAGAGCGTTTGTTCTATGGTTTCTTGGGATCTCTACTCTTGATAGGGGTAGTGTTTGACTGGTATCCGGTGCTCAACATTGGATACTACATCATTAAGATTGCAATAGACTTAGGTCTTGTTGCTCTCTCGATGGTCACGTACATCTCATACCGGGAGCGTACAGAATTGGAAGACCAATACTGGCGCAAAGTTCTTGGCGAGATGTACCGTGAGTAATGGGGTGATACAGGGGCGGGTGTAATGCTCGCCCCTTTATCTTAAATTCAAAACATCATGGAAGAATACATCATCTACCACTACACTCGGAACGGCATTCACTTCTGCACTCCGAGCATTGACGTCGCCTTCAAACGGGCTGACGATGACACGGACGTAACCAAGACTATCTATGGACCCGCGTGAAGATCGCGTACTCCCTAAGTTTAGTGGAGAGGTCTGGATTACAGTCTGCGTGACGTACGATGACCACGAGTGTGAAAATCAAGACACACTCGAGGAAGATACTGTACAGCTGATTCGGCGTGCAGTAGATAATCTTGGCGGTGTATCCGCAAACCTTGAAGACTCTGATCTCATCATAACAAATGAGGAAGAGGACTTCATGTCTCGTGCTGACCGTTTATACGAACAAGCCAACGACAAGTAATGGGTTCCAATGCCAAGACCTCCGGTAAATGGGTAAGCAAGGAGACGTGGAAGTGTGTCATCTACAATAGAGACAGACGTACTCGCATTCCTTTCTATGCCGCTACAGGCTGGGCAGCCAGAATGTCTGCTGCTCAGTACTGGAAAGCTAATAAGCTATCTGATTCTGTATGTGAGATACTGGAGCCAGTCGAGGTATTCAAACGTGGCATACCATACGACGAATCGGTATCCCCATCATACTGACTTTCTATATGCCTCTTGGTTACGTAGTATTCCCTTGTATATTTGTGACATGCAAGTATTAAGGGTTATGCATAGTAGCTAAAGATGTGGGTTTCCAGTTGTACATACCCGCAGGCAGTAGTAGTCTACGTTTACAGGCCCTCCGCACCTGAACCAAAGCGGACCAATGGTAACTCATTGGATTGAAAAGGATGGAGGGCTGGCAGGGATGCCGGCCCTCTTACTTTTTACGCGTACTCTTACGCTTGGCAGAGGGCTTACGTCCCTTCTTCATGCCATTACGAGCACGGTTCTTAGACTGTGACTCCATCACAATCTTACCACCTCGCGTATGACTGGCGTCTTTCTTGTCGCCATTGCCATACGTACCAGCGCGCCGGTTAGCTCTGTTAGCCTGGACGCGCTTCTTTACAGCGGATCGTTTCTTCTGATACTCTGCATCGTACTTCTTCTTCTTTGCGATACTCCTCGCAGTCATGCCGCGCTTCTTATAGACGCGGCCCTTACCAGCTAGTCGATTACGTGCCATATCAGAATTCGATATATTTGTTTAATTGTTTAACCTCAAAGTACCTCAAAACATGAGTAACATGGTTGAAGTCCTTGCAACTGAAATCTGCACGGACAAGAATGGACGCGAATACAAGCGCGTCACCCTCGGCAAAATTGCCGCCTCTGAAACATGGACCAACCCGAATACGGGTGAAGTCATGCCACTGCTCTCTCCGGGCAGAACTGTACGCACCATTGGATACAAGGTGCCGTATCTCTATGACGAAGATGATTCGTCTGCTGTTTCCGATTACCTCTGGAATGCTACTCCGGGTATGGTGATTGAAGGACAGATTGTCCGCCGTGAAGTCGTGCCATACGATCTCAACGGTGACACCCGCAACTACCACACTTGCTTTGTGCAAGGTAACTCAAATGCTGCAGACTTCGAGACTGCAGTCAAAGAAGCCTTTGACCGAAGCGGGCGTACTCTCCTTGCACACGCCGTGCAAGTGCCTACCGAAGCCGCCGATGCAGTCACTGCTACTGCACGGGGAATCGTCGCAGGTATCTGATATGAACCTCACATAGGACGAGGCGCAGCTCAACGTTAGCGTAAGTCGTCTCTCCTTTTACACCTTTTCTCCATGACCCCAGTACCCACAGAACACACGAACACCGTCTACCAAACGCGAGACGGCAAACAGCACCTAATCTCAGAGATGGATGCTGTCCAACTCATGACTGCTCTCTACGACATGCTGATGCGTAAGGCTAAGCACAACCACAAGCTCAACAAGATGCTTGAGGTAGGAGAGGTATTGTCGGGAGTAACCAAGGCTATTCACATAGAGCTTGGTAAGCGCGAGGCTGCTAACATGGCTGACCTCAACGAGATGCAAATCAGTGCCGATCTCGGCAAGCTGAAGTTGCACACTGATGAATCGTCAATCAAAATCACAACAAGTAACTCATGAGTATCTTGTCTACCTCCAACCTCGACCAGTTCAAGTACCACAAGCGAAACCGCAAGGTCAATAAGTCCCAGGTCAAAAAGCTCGCTGAGTCTATCACAAAAGAAGGTCAGCTCGTTCCTATCATTGTCAGCAAAGGCAATGTGGTGCTCGACGGACAGCACCGGCTTCAAGCCATTCAGCTCATCAACAAGACAGCTGAAAGCCCGCTCAAAATCAAGTATGTCCAGAAGAAGATGGCTATCCAACAGGTAGCCGCCATGAATGCACACCAACTGCAGTGGCGCATCAACGACTGGATCAACTACTACGCAGAAGGTGGTAATGAAAATTACATTGCTCTGCGTGACGCTGCCGAGAAGTACAAGCCCCTCAAGCTCAGTGCTCTCGCCGGGTTCCTCAACCCCACCGCCTCTACACATTCTACCTACCTTACACGTGGGGAGTATGTGTACGAGATGACTGACACGAAGGAGTTTATCTTGGACAAGCTCGTGGCTCTGAGCAAAATCAACGCAGCCTTCTCACAGAAGTGCGTGTTGGTAGCTATCATCCACCTCATGCGCCAGAAGATGTTCGACCCGCAGCGATTGTTCCACGCTATCGAGCGTAACTTTGAGTCTGTACTCGTGCAGTCCGGCACCAGTAATTGGGCTAAACACCTGCTCTACTGGTACAACAAAGGATTGCGTCACGGCAGACTCAACCCCAATGATTTACCTCGTAGCCACTGAGCCTAACCGCTCAGACTGTACAGACGGATTTGAATACATGCCCTGGGATGCTGCACTTGCAGCTCTCAGGGACAATGTATATCTCTTCGTCGACATCGAAACCACAGGCTTCAACTTCCAAAGCGACAGTATCCTCTCGATACAGCTCGCTCACGACACCAACGACCAATGGGTATTCCTATTCGATAAGGACAGGATGCCCGAGATGTTCGAGGTGCTCAACAGTTGCAAGATGCTTGTCGGTCACAACATCAAGTTTGACCTCAAGTTCCTGATGCACCACGGTTATCAAATTGACGTACCTATCTACGACACTATGTTGTGTGAGCAGGTACTCGTCAATGGCACTAACCTACGTGCCGGTCTCGACAGTGTAGTACAACGCTACTGCCAAGTACGTTTGGATAAGTCTGTCCGTGCCACCTTCACCCGTGGCGGACAGCTATCCGAACGACAACTGCAGTACGCTGCCGATGACGTCAAGTATCTCAAGCCTGTTATGCAGGCTCAGATATCTGCGCTCAAGAAGAACGATCTCATGCACATCGCTCGTCTCGAATGCCAAGCCTGTCTTGCATTCCTGACCATCGAGTACAACGGTCTTACTCTTGACCGCTCGTCATGGCTCGACATGGTTGACGACCTACAATTGCAGTCACGCAAGTGTGAGTCCGACCTTAACACTATCATCGATTCAGACGACACATTCGAGTCCGTTCGCACCCCCGCGTCACAGCTCGATATGTTCTTACCTGAGTCGGAGGTAATGGGTTCGCGTCTCAATTGGGATAGCCCCGCCCAAACTCTCCGTGTGTTCCAATGCATCGACCATACCATCATGGGTACCTCTGAGCGAGACACCATGAAGATTGCTGCTGTCCATGACATCGGTAAGCTTCTACGTCTCTATCGTGAGCAGACCAAGAAGGTATCTTCGTTCGGTGAGTCCTTCATGTCTCATGTATATGAGGATGGTAAGATTCACCCGCGCTTCGTTCAGATTAAGCGTACCGGACGTGTGTCGTGCAAAGAACCCAACATGCAGCAGATACCTGCAGACAATAACTATCGGAACTGTTTCATTACACAGCCCGACCACGTCTTCGTATCTGCTGACTATTCATCACAGGAGCTATGCATCATAGCTCACGGATCTAAAGACCCGGTCTTCAATCACGCTCTCCGTAATGGACACGATTTGCATAGCGTCTGCGCAGCACTTGTGTTCGGGGAACGGTGGAAGGAAGCCGCGTTGGATTCGTGTGCCTTTGAGCAGAGCTTTATGAAATGCGACTGCCCCGAACATAAGAAGCTGCGTACTGCAGTTAAGAGTATCAACTTTGGACTCGCGTATGGCATGGGGCCTAAGAAGCTATCTGAGCAGATGGAGATTTCTATGTCAGAGGCTTCTACTCTGATTGAGAAGTACTTCAAAGCTTTTCCTTCTATCAAGGATTTCCTTGAGGGTATGTCCCGATCCGGTGTCAAGAATGGATTTATCAAAACCTTCAAACCGTGGGGACGTACACGTTGGTTTGACGATTGGATGCCACGTGGTATGGATATGGCTACCAAAGGCCGTATCGAACGTGTGTCCAAGAATACCCCCATCCAGGGTACTGCAGCTGATATGACTAAGCACGCCCTCGTGCTGTGCTATGAGCATATCAAAAAGAATAACTTACCCGTAAAGCTTGTCATGACGGTTCACGACCAGATTGATACCACATGTCCTCGTGACTATGCGGAGGAGTGGGCAGCCAAGCTCAAAGAGCTAATGGAAGAAGCCGCTCAACATATTATGGGCAATGACCTACTAAAAGCAGAGGTCGACATTACAGACAAATGGAGCAAATGAAAGTCTATAGGGACAACTCGTTCACTCGATACGAGCATCTCCCTATGCACCTACGACAAACTTACTGGCTTGATTATCTTAACAGGCTCGTTCAGTTTTCCCTTTATGACCCGGACTTATCCGGAGAGAAGCAAGACCGGCTTCTCGCAGAAATTCGACATGTAACCGCAATCATCAAAATTCTACAGCATGAGCCTAACCGCAGAACAGTTGAGTCAAAAGCGACAGCAAAACATTGCAGTAAAACAACGCCTATTCCAGCAGCCTATCCCGGCAGCGACACGAACGTACGGACCAGTAGCAAACGAAGAGCTGCACGCCGTAGTAACCGAAAGAGTACGACAGCACGGTCTGACAATAGTAAATGAGGAGTTCTCCTCTGCATTGAAAGACCAGATCATGTTGTGCAAGCTGCACATCAGCAGCCCCGAGACGCCAGGTATTAACCGGGTCTTTGCCTTTATGAACAGCTATAACAAGATGCGTAAGGTCAGCTTTGCATCTGGCGCAGTTGTTCTCGTCTGTTGGAACGGCATGTTCTGGAGCGATGAAGGCACCTTTGCACGTCGTCATTACCGCAATGTGTGGGATGACATCCACAATGCTGTTGACACACAAGTCAACAAGATGCATACAGACTTCACCAACTTGATGGAGTTCAAGCATATGGCAGAGCAGGTAGACATTCGCCCTAAGAGTGTTGCTTCTCTTGCTGGACGCATGTACTTCGATGGCATCTTGTCTCCCCGTATGCTCAGTGACCTCAAGCGTGAGACGTATGAGTCGCCAGAGTGGGGCTTCAAGCAAACCGATGACGGCATCTTGTTGCCCGACTCTTTGTGGAAGTTCTACAACAACTGTACAGAGGCAGCTAAGCGTGCCCCTGCACACGAAACTGTGGGTGTCCATAGCAAAATCACTAAGTTCTTGGCTGACGCAGCCGGCTTCAGCATGAACTAATGGACATCCGGCAACACGCCCAGTGGCAGGAGGTACTGGAAGACATCAAATCCATGACGGATAGGGTGCTCCAGTCCTCCCGCCAGGGGCACTACCGCTTGTACAAGTGGCGCTCTTCATACATCATTGAGGAAGTAGCTACCGAACAAACCATCGCGTTACGTACTGAACTCAAGCAAGTAATAAATGCTGCTCGAGATAAAGGTATCGACCTACGTGATGTCATCCTTGATTTATAATGGCACATGCTCATCATCACGCTGATAGTTCTGCTCGTCGCTTCCGAGGTAGTCCATCAGACTATCTTGCTATACACGAGTGGATTGATCACTCTAAGATTGCTTTTAGTGATCATCGACATCGTGCTCTTCGGCATCATAGCTTTGGCGTTTATGCTTGTGAAGAGCACTTCGGAAAAACGATAACGAATTCCGACGGCATTGAGGTACCTGTTAGGACTATTGCCGAACAACACATCATTGAAGACTTGGGATTCGTCCCAACAGTACAAGACTGGCTCAAGAGCATCGATAAAGAGTTCTGGATGACCGGTCGCAAATTGAATTTAGATGAACAAGATTCCGAGAGAAGTCCTCGACGCAGTAGAAGACCTGTACAAGAACAGCCAGGTTGACCCACGGGAATACCCTGGTGTCTACATCTACTGGCAAGGCTGTGGCGACAGCGGAGGCATTGACGACATCCACTTCCTAAGTAAGGAGGGACTCGAGTATGCCAAACGCCAAGACTGTGCGCCTCCCCGTTGGCTTTCACGAAATGATGGACCTAACGGGCCAGAAAAGATGTACGCCTGTCATACCGTTCGCAATCAGTGGGACAACCAGGAGCGGCTTGTACCTATTGCAGGTAATCACCGCCACGAGTTGACTATTGACCAGTGGGTGTACGAACACTTTGACGTGTGTGAAATCAATGACGGTGGCTTTGCTCACTGCTTTATTGAGATGCCGCATGGTAAAGTGTGGGGTAACAGTTACAACTGGGTGCAGACGGAGGAAGAAGTTCGCTACGATCGCTATGAAGATTGATCAGCGGCGACTGAAACGGCAGCAGGAGGTCATTGATAAATGGACTAAGGCAGGGCGGCGAGGCACGCTTGAGGCAGTGACGGGTTTTGGTAAAACGTTCGTCGCCCTCCTTATCCTCCAAGAGATGAATGAGAAGCTACCTACAGGTACTTCTCTCATCGTAGTGCCGACACAGAATCTCAAGCAGCAGTGGGAGGAGAGCATCGAGAAGATGCACATCACCAATGCTACAGTCATGGTTATCAACAGCGCTGTGAAAATGAATCACAACGTCGACTTGTTGATACTTGACGAGATTCACAACTACATGTCTGAGGTGTTTCGTGGTATCTTTGGGTGTACCGAATACCGATATATCCTCGGGTTGACTGCAACCCTTGACGCTGAAGACCCTAGGTTTCACGTCATCAGTCAAGCCGCTCCGGTTATCGATACGATCACCTTGCATGAAGCTGTGCGCAACGACTACGTGTCACAGTTTCAAGTCTTCAACCTCGGCCTACGCATGAGCGAGAACGAGGAGAAGAACTACAAACTGGTAACAGACGACTACTACAAAGCGTTTGCTATCTTCAACAACCGGTTTCATGCAGCTATGCGCTGTATGCAAGACCGACAATACCTGTCCGTATTCACTAGAAACTTGGCAGGATGGGACGAACAACAGGTACTAAACCAGGCCCGTGCGTTCAACCGAGCCATGCAGAAGCGTAAGCAGCTCATCTACAAGAGTGCTACTAAGCGTGAAGCAGCAAAGAAACTCATCGAGATATTTGATGTACCCACCATCACCTTCTCCGAGAGTGTAGACTTTGCCATTCAAATGAATAAAGAGACGCAGCCTTGGGGTGCAGCATATCATTCAAAGATGTCTAAGTACGCTCGCCAGAACGTCTTGGATTCTTTTGCTGACCTTCGGACAGACACACGTGTAATTCATACTGCACGTGCATTGGACGAAGGGTTTGATGTAAAAGGTATAGAGCTGGCTATTGTGTGTTCCGGTACGAGCACACCTCGACAAGATTTGCAACGGACTGGCCGTGCAATCAGGTTCAAGGAGGGCAAGACCGGAGTTATTATCAACCTTTATCTGAAAGATACTCAAGATGAAAAATGGCTTAAGAAGCGGCAATCCAAGTCCGCGAACGTCCAGTGGGTCTGGTCCATTGAGGAACTTCTCACTAAGTGCAACAACTCTCTACTCCGAAATCCTATTGCTGGTTAAGTCCGGCAAGCGTAAAGCGGATGACGAGCCGTGGCAGTTCCAACTGTCACTAAGTGAGGAGTACAACCTAGAAGCAAGCCTTGAACAAATTCAAGGAGAGCTTATGGACGTACGCAATGTTGAACAGGTGATTGCTATGACTGATGGTATACCCGCTTGACAAGTACGTAGACGTACTCTTGAAGCTGGACATCAGTCCAATCCAAGTTCTGTTTTGCCAAATCATATATGAACGGCGACACGACCTACTCTATAAGATTGCCCAAGAGGGACAGATATTCCCTAAAGAATACTTGGACGATCTTGTAGAGAAGGGTCTTGTCGTAGATACTAATCCCAACGAGAACTCCAAGTACGCAGATTTCTATGAGGTTACGGACAAGTTTGTTCAGGCGTTCTACGCTATTTCAACGACTGACGGTGAGGAGTTCTGGGCTGCATACCCTGCCTTCATTACCATTGACGGTAAGAAGATTCCGGCTAAGGCGGTCAACAAAGAGGAGCTGGTAAAGTGGTACCACAAACATGTGGGTAGCATGCATGACCATACCAAGGTGATGGATGCTCTCAAGTTTGCTAAGGAACGTAAGCTTATCAGTATGCGTATTGACAAGTGGCTCCAAGCCGAGTCATTCGTTGACCTCTGGGAGATGATGAAAGATGTACCTGTAGAAGACCTACCGCATGACCGAATCCTCTGAACTTAAAGTAACCCCGATGGCTACTGTAGTCGAGTCTACCCAGACTACGATTCACAACTACATGGATGGCAAGATCCCCGTGATGAAAACACGGTGGGATAAAGTCAACAAGATGCTATTGGGTGGTATGCAGTTCGGGATGGTCTATGTAGTAGCCGGTGCATCAGGTCACGGTAAGAGTATGTTCTTGAACAACCTTATCCGGGACTTCACTTCTACAGCATATAACAAGTTCGACAAGCCTGTCAAGATTCTGCACTTCTCATTCGAGATGTCTGCAGAGATGGAGCTTATGCGTCGGCTGTCCTCACTTGCTGAGGTGCCGCTTGACCGCATGCTTCACGCTACAACAGCATTGGACGATGTGGAACGTGTAATGATTGAGGACAAGCTCGCTCAGATACACGAACCATCTATGTTCTTTATCGAACAACCCGGTAACCGGTTACAGATAGCACGCGCTGTCTCTAAGTTTATCCAGACTCATGGCGATTGTCATTACGTCATTTGTCTTGACCACACTTTGCTGGTTACCCCTATGCCTGGCGAGAACGAGATTCAGACTCTCGCTGAACTAGGTAAGATGTGTATTGAAATCCGTAAGCGCTTTGGCGCTATGGTGGTGTTACTCTCTCAGCTGAACGACAAGATCGAGGGTGAGAAGAGACGTGACCCCGATACACCCAACCTACATTACCCATTGAAGACGGACATCCATGGCTCTAAGCAGCTCTATCACGCTGCTGATGTAGTCATGGTTATACACCAACCGTCTTTGCTGGGGCTAGAAAGCTATGGCAGGAAGAACCTGCCTACTAGAAACCTCGTAGCGCTGCATTGTCTCAAGAACCGACACGGTCAAGCAGGCATCACGCTACTTAAGAACAACTTAAGACATGGAATCTTTGAAGACTGGGACGGTGGAGATTCGCCAGCACGTAGAGACAACCCCTACGGTTTGTA
>Ga0070750_10000582_pt1 | contig 20262 bp, 28 predicted proteins | sample VirMetDEL_Nov_24_FD_77013 | JGI IMG/M metagenome (GOLD analysis project Ga0070750, IMG submission 77013) | Aqueous microbial communities from the Delaware River and Bay under freshwater to marine salinity gradient to study organic matter... | ecosystem: Environmental > Aquatic > Marine >...
CCGGTCTATTGGATTGTCGTAAATGGTTCCAGTGTATGTGCTTATATTTGTTGAAGCTGTTATCTCAATATAAAAAAGTGCCGTTGACGGCGAGGCCTGCTTAAGTGCTAAAGACTGATAAGCCTCTGAATCATCTTCATAGATTGCGACCTGAACCACTTCTTCTTCTTCAAGCTCTTCCATTGAGTATAAGTCGCCATAAGTCCGGTCATTTGTATTATTATCAGAATCAAATATGAACCTAATTTCGTCACCGGGATTAATATAACCCCCGGTAACTTCATCTGGGATAACCTGTTTTGCAGTTGCTCTTTTATTGTTAGTGCCTGCGCGAATTCCGCCTACATCAACTTGAGCGAAAACAATTAATGGCGGCCCCGGCTGTATTAATTGCCCATTTGAAAAATTTAGTGTATAAACGCGTCTTGTCGCTTCTAGAGACCTATCCAAGTCGCTTTCTGTTGAAAATAAATAACCAACTTTACGCGCCATTATAGCCTTAAAAACCTCATATCAATTTCTTCATGTACGTAAAACGAACGAGTATAAAATAAAGTTGGGTTTTCTTGGTCGGCTCGCCGCATGTACTCGCCGTCTCCAGCTTCATCTCTTCCAAGTTTAAAAGGTTTATTACCGTATCCATTTACTTGAGGATATCTTCCAACTTTATCTCTACCGCTTGCGGCATCTATTAAAGTTATAAAATGCCCCCCTTGATCATAAAGAAGGCTATATTTAACGACAAAATATTCTGAACCATCGTTATCGATTGCTAGATCTCCAGTCCAAGATTCAAGCAAAAGAGACCTTGCAGGATATGATCTACCTTGTATCTGCATTTCAGTTTTATTTAATTTAACCTCGTACTGTATCGCCCTACGGGGATCGTATTTTCGTTCATTTCTTGTTATGACAATTCTTTTATCAACGCCTTTTCGCTGAACTTTAGGAAAATAGGCCTCGCCATTACTGGCCGCAATGGCACGATTTACGATAGGGTCTATATCAACCTCAATAAGAGTATCGACATTTGTGTAAGAATAAATGGCCTCGGCATCAATAGCACGTCTATTTTGATTTATTTCATTAATTTCATTAGTCAAATTTACTGTCACTTGAAATTTAACAGTCCACTTTGACATTCTCTCTACACTGAATGAAGTCGCATAAATTCCGCCATTGTCTGGGTGTGTATCAACGCCAGGAACCATCCAACCATAAGGATTCCCAGAATTTAAAGCTGACAATAAAGCCTCTGCTTCAACCGGACTGGCCTTAGAACTTGTATTCAACCACCACAATTCAGTCCCGCTGACAATATTACCTTCTCTATTTAGTGCAGGTGGGTCTATAGCTCTCTCTAAGTTTGTAATTGTCGCCATTTATTAGGCTCCTTTTGCAACAAATTTCAGTCGATTTTGAGTATTTTTTTCAATCTGTTTTAACGCGTCAAGTTGCTCAAACTGTACTTTGGTATCTTGCAAAAATGCAGATGCAGCAGATGTGCCCACTTCCAAAGAAGTTGTGGCAGCAGATGTGGCAGCACTGACAGACTTTCCTTTCCCTTTTTTAGATTGTTCTTGCGCTCTTTCTCTTCTGCTCACGGGACCGCGATTTATGCCTTTTATATCGAAATTAATTCTTTTTTTAATTTCTCCTATTAATCCTGAAATCGATTGTCTTTGCTTCTTTCTGTCTTCAATCGCTATTTTTGCAAAAGTGTCTATCACTTCGTTATTTTCTTGTATCAGTCTTTCTTGCTCTTTTGCTAAAGATGAAAAAAAATTGTCCCCCTTATTAACCATCTCGATTTCTGTTGCCAGCTTAACCGTCTCCTTATCTAGTAAACCAAGTTCCCCGCCAATTTCTAGGAGAATATTTGACAGCCTGTCTGTAACAACATCAAAACCTCTTGCAATTTGATCCAGTATTTGGGAAATAAACTTACCTATTTTAAGAAAAGCATTACTTATTAATTGCGGCCACGCTCTAGCCGCGACTGTCAAACCTAAAGTGATTTGATCAACCCAGTTCTCATCACCTGTTATTTGAGTAAATATTAAATTCCACCCTTCCCCGATTGTGTCTAATACTGAACCTGCAACTTGTGCAAAAGACATAATCACGTTGCCTAAACCTTCAAAAACAGCTTTACCGACAAGTATAATTTCAGGCAGTATTTTTTCTGCAAAATCCAAAGAAGTGTCTAGCAAAGATTCAAAAGAATTTGTAACAGCAGGTATAACAGTATCTGCTATAAAAGGCAAAAAAGAGTTGGCAGCTATACCAAACTGCCGCCAAGTCTCATTTAATTCATTACTAATGCGATTTAAGCTGGCAATCTCTTTATTTGCTGCTGCCAAGGCACCTTGAGCAAATTCATCTTTTAATTGTTTTGCGAATTTAGGCATAAAATCGTCAGAGAACAATTTCCCTTCATCTAACATTTTACTAAGCTCTTGTGTTGTCGTATTCATAGCTCTGGCAGCTATTTGAAAAGCTCCCGGCAGTCGGTCTCCTATTTGTCCACGAAGCTCCTCAGCCTGAACTTTTCCTTTACTGATAATTTGTGTAAAAGCTCTCATTACACCTTCGACCTCATCAACTGACAAGGAAAGTGCCGTCGATGCGGTTGAGACAGCCATAAATATATCTCTTGTGGCTCGCCCCTCAAGAACTGTTTGATTGGTTGCCGCTGCAAGCTGAGCGTATGATTTTGATATACCCAAGACATTCATACCAAGAGTTTCTGATACCCTGTTTAAGAACTCCCACTCTGATTTTACTTTTTTGCTTTCTTGGAATACGGATGTAAGCGCGTTTTCTATCTTAACAAATTCAAGAGATGTATCAGAAGCTTTTTTTACTGATGCTATTGCGCCAGCTGTTGCCAATAGGGCAGAACCTAACTTTAATAATGAACCAGTTAGGTTTTTTGTAGAAGCGGTTGAGTTATTTAGAGAATTATCTAAACCAACAACCTCCCCTTTGAAGGCTTTCAGGTCGGAGGTTGACTTATTTGCATTAACTGACACTTCAAGTATAATTTCTTCAATTATTCGCGACATTATTAAGCCTCTTTAATTCTTCGACGGTTTCCGCATCGCATTGTTTTTTATACTCTTCGTCATTCATCGGGTCGAACCAATTTATCATATATTCTTTTGCGTCTCCGCCTGCAAAAGAAGTCATGATTCTTGCTTCCAATAAATCTGTCCTATCGGCTTCTAGAGGTCTTACTCTTGAGTACGCAATCCACCATAAAATTTCGTTATAAGAATATAAACAATTTTTATTAAATCCCATGAGCTTACTTATACTTATTTTTTGCTGCTGTGCTAATTCAAAAATAAGCTTAGCTGTAGGATCCATCCTTAAAATTTTTATTTTTTTTTATGAATTTTTTCTGCTTCTTCTTGATTGGCAAAAGATCCAGAAAAGTTATTCATTTTTTTAATATGGAATAATATTTCATTTGCAGAATCTATATCTAAATTGTTTAAAAAATTATTAAAATCTTTATCTGATTTAAATATATTTTCACCCGCCGGGTCACAAATTGAGGCTTTCATCAAGTAATGCTCTGCGCGCTGAAGATTTTCAAAATTAGCCTCCTCTGTAAAGGATCCCATAGCTCTCTGGTTTTGTATCTGTATCGCTGCATTCATAAACCTGCAATATTCCATATAGCTAATTCCCCGAAGATGCATTACGCCATCCCCGGGGCCAGACCAAGAACTAATCTTAACTTCAATAAGTTCTTTTTTTTTGAACTCATTATAAAAGCAAAGGTCATCTTTTGTTAAAGACATTAAGCAGCCTCGTTACTATAAGTCGGTTTAGTTTCCCATCTGAATACTGCTGCACCTTCGACAAGTCCATTTTTTGGTGCACTGATCGGGCATTCTATAAAATAAGCGGTTCCTGCCAAAGTTGCATTTGTCGTATTACCGCTTGACTCTATTTCAAAAGTATAGGTAAGTGTCGCACTTGTGCCAATTAGCGAATCAAGCTCATCTATTGAAGTTGCTAGTATTCTATACTGCCCACGCATCTGTCCATATCCTGGGACATTACCTACACCCCATTCTTCAGTTGCCGAATCGTCAGCAGTGCATTCAACTTCAGGTACACTTTTCCCGTCTATTTCAAAACCACCTTCTGCGATAAACTTTCCAGTTAATCCTCCAAAGGTCAAATTTCCTGAACCAATAGTTTTGGCCATTTTCATTACTCCTTTATTTTATAACTCTATGAGTCATAGTATTTTACATAACTAACTAATAAATCATGCCTAACCCAGTCTATACCTGAGTTTGACCTATTCACCTCGACTGGTCGCCGCTGTGAAATTTCATAAAAAGCGATAGTTCCATTGTCGCTATCATATAGCTTTTTGTATCCACCTGCGTCAGAATCTCCTCTAAAGGAATCCCGAATAACATCCATCATTACATAAGGGTCTCTGGTGCCACTACCTTTCTCATCAAAAATGTTGTAAATGATAACGCCCTCTTCAAGATAACCGACGCTGCCGGCTCTCTTCACTGCAACGACGTCATTACTAAATTCTTCAACATTAAGAACAATAAAAGGACCGCTACCTTGCTCTGGCAACCCCTCGTTAAGGCTTGCGTCAATAACGTAATAGCCATTCGGTATAGATATTTCACATTCAGTAAAATCAACAAGCCTTTCTATTGTGTCTATACTCATTTAAGCGCCCTCTTTGATATGACTTTAGATCTTGCAAGGTTGATTTTCACCATGCCTTGTGGCGCCTGTCTTTTTGAGTGGCCATTCTCTAATTTTACGATGTAACCACCATCTTCTTTGTCATTTCCTACGCCATTTGAAAGATAGAGAGTGTCGCCAAATTTTGAGGACGAGACGCTTTTTTTTATATCTTTCCCGGTAGGACTTGCAGCGTAACTTTTATCTAATTTACTAGTTGGATTTAGATCAGGGGCATTAATTGAACCCTGCCAGTTAGCTGTCGCAGCGCCTGTATCAACAGGAGTGCTTTTTGCTATTTCAGTCCCCATTTTAATAACAAACCTTTGCTGGTATGTAACTGTATTGCCTTCAAAAACCTCTTCTATCCTGTCAAAAGCCTGTTTAAAAGTCTTAGCCATTACTTTTTCCTTTTGCTTTTATCTCTTTGCAAATATTTTTCAATAAAAACTGTTTTGCCACAAACGAATGTATTTGGTTTTCTTCTCTATTTTTCTGTTTATCCGGAATAACTTCGTAGGTTTTCCCTGAAATTAACTTTATAATACTCTTTCCGTCATAGCTATAACGACCGGTTTCACACATCCTAATTTTTTTCATAGCCAGTGCGTCCTTTTTACGTAGGGTCTTAATTTATATTGAGCAGTTATAGGTATGTCAAAAGGGCTGGAATCCGTCGATTGCATGTTTCCAGTTTTAGCCCAATGGTAAACTATTTGTGCAATTGCTGTCTGGATGTCTTTTCTCTGATCTGTGCTGTCTGCGCCATACCCAGCATTAACTTCAACCATAACTGATTGAAAAGCTCTAAAGCCTTCAGGCGAGTAGCTTTTACTATCAAGGAATATTACTTGATCATTGAATAATCTGTAATCGCCTGAATCTAAAACAGTCGCTGTATTATCAAGAGAATATGTTGTTGCTGCAACTATACTGTTTACATTTAATGTAGAAAGCTGCATATTGTTAGAAAATTCTGGACGGTCATAGTATACTTCCCACACTTGATTAACAAAAACTCTGCCCGTAAACGCTTCTGCCGCATTAACTGCCGCCGGTATCAAATCATCAATCATACTGTCAAGTTTGACTGTGTTGCCAAACGCATAAGTCTTAACTTGTTCCTTAGTGACAGGCATTCCGGCTGGAGCGGTTTTCAAAATTCTGTACATTGTTATTTTTTTACCCGCGGCTTGCGTCCTCTTCTACTTGTTTTTTTGGGGGCTTCTTTTTTTTCTTCGACAGCCTTTTCGTTCATTTTATTTTCAACGTTTTTAGAAGCCGGAGAGCAAACGCCCTTTTTAATAAATTTTTCTGCGTCTAAACAAGGCACTTCTACGATTGAGCCTTCAGATATTCTATGAAGAGTTGTTTGATCATCAGATAAATAGAACTTGTGATTCTTAAGAAATTTAACCAGCATTTTTTCCTTCCTCTTGAAAGGGGCCCCAAATTGAGCCCCTGACAATGTTTTTTAATTAGGCTGTTTCATCATGAGTTGGAACTGCCGCCTGTTCTGCGCCACCAAGAACAACGAGACCGGTAACGTCTGCCCCTGAGGTTGTTGAAGCAGCTGTAACGGTCATTCTGACATATCTTTTTTCTGTAACGAATCCTAGTTTGTCGTGTTCGTTTGCCGCATCAAGCGCAACAGCTGAACCGATGATTCTAGCAGCCGGAACATCGGCATACCCAGAACCGGACGTATCAGATTCTTCAATACCTAGAGTATAAGTACCATCTGTTAAAGTCCCGACTCTAAGAAGAAAAGCACCGCTATGGAAACCTTTCATGTCAATTTCATTTCCGTTAGTGTCGCCATCAGACGCAACTGTAGCAGCGTCATAAGCGTTTCTAACAACTATATTGTTTGCTAAATCTTTAGACATTTTCTAATTCTCCTTATTATTGAATTGCCAACAGCTTAATAGCCTGACCATTACGAAGGGAACCACCAACGCGCATACGACCAGTTAATGTAACCTTTGCCGCGTCTGATTCGTTTCTGTGGATGCTAAAACCTAACCTATTGTTAAGCACATAACCCATTTCAAGATCACCATACCCCACTGCCAAAGCACCGTCGGCGACAGCAGGCATGCCAGCATCAAATAAAACGTCGTGGCCATTGATCACAGGTTTCAACACGTTATCGCCAGAAACCAATTGGATTAAATCACCTATTTGATAACGGTTTTGATCATCTTTAGCAGTAAGAAGACTATAGAATGACGCTCTAGCCATCCAGTATTTTGCATTTGCCATAAAGTCTTCATAAAGGGCGGCGGGCAGTTTTTCCAGAACGTCGTCCCAATCTAAGGCATCGTTTGTATTTGAAGTGATCTGTTCTACAGTCTTCCAAGTTGTTCCATTGGCATAAGTGTTAATGCCGCGAATAGAACCATCGCCAGATGTGCCGGTTCCAGTAATAACCTTGCCAGCATTTTTACGAGCCATTCCCTGTGAGATTTTCCCCATGACATCAGCTTCAATATTTATGCCAATATCTTCGAGAAATGATCTATGAAAATCTTTCGGGTAGTACTGGTCGCCAGCAACAACAGTTAGCAAGTTATAATCTTGATTTCCTGAATCGCTAGGAGCTGAGGAAAGTTGATCCTGATAGGTTCCGTCGTCGTAATCTTCAAAATCAACATATTCCTTATAAACGCCGGTTGTAGTATTCACTGATCCAACATTGCCAATTACTTGACGAGCCTGAAAAACTCTATTAACCATTTCTTGACCGTATTGTGGAACTTGCAAATATCCACCGTCTGGGTCAATAACACTGTTTAAAGACTTATGCTCAATCTCGTTTAAGGACAATCGACCTCTGCATATAGCCTTATACATTGCCTGTTTTGCCTCTAAATACTGCTCTGGACTTTCCAGAGGTTCCATTCCGCGAGCTTTGCAAAGAATATTCAGAGATTTCAACTCCTTATCAATGCCTTGATTCTCGGCTTTAATTGCAGCGTTTCTTGCCGTTCTCTTTTCAAGAGCCTTCATTTTTGAATCTATGTCGCTGATTCTTTTATTGACTTGCTCTACTGTCTGGCCCATTTCTGCGCCCCAATCTTCGCGCTCTTTGAATTTCTTCTGAGAAAATTCTTTAAGATCTGCCATAAGATTTACAAGTTCTTTTGACTTGCTTTCAATCTCTATACTCATTTAACATCATCCAGTAATTTTATAAGTTCATCAAGAGTATTTTTAAACTCTTGCTCTTGAGCCTCTTTTAGCTCTTCTTTGACAGCGTCCACAGGATCGCTCTGTTTTCCCTCGTCGTCCAAGCAAGGCTCGCCCTCGCTAGAAATTCTTTTAAATTTAGCAACTTTTGAAATCATTGTTTCAGCAGCTTTCTGGCTAAATCCTGATTCTCTAAGTGCTCCTTCTATATCTTTTATAGAGTTTAAATTTTCTATATCATCTATATTCATATTCTTAACTCCTAACAGCTCCGCCGAATCATTCATCGGGAAAGTAACTGGGGAAACTTCTATCAATTTCAGCTCGTGAAGCATTCTCGCCCCATTTTTAAAGGACTTTTTTATAGTACTGTAACCTATTGAAAATTTATTTATTTTCTTCTTAAGCATTAAAAAATAGGTTTCTTTTGCTCGTTGTATTTGATTTATAAAAAGACGACCTTTGACTAATAATCCTTTATCATCTTCTTTAATGTCGATCCATTCGCCAATAATTTCTTTTGTATCATGATTGTAAAACATGTATACCGAATCTACTGGAATTTCTTCAAGTGATTTAGCAAAAGCACCTTTTACTACAATATCTCCACCATGATCTTTGTTCCCAAACGTGCTTCCGTAGGCTACGAATGTGCCTTTTTCTTCATCAATATTTTTTATCTCGAAAGGCATTTCTAAAGTTTTCATATTTGCCCACTATTAGTTTTATTAATATTTAGCTTATTATATATTGATAACTGTGATAGTTCAAACTACATAAAGTCAAGTGAATTAATAGACTATAATTCAGTTATTGACGAACACCTACAGTTCATAATATTTCCAAGACTTGCGCCCAAGCTTGTATCGCCGGGAAACATTAATCTTTCACCACCAACTAAATAAGGATCTTTTAATTTTCTTTTTTGATTATTTGCGTTTCTATGCTTTCTTCTAACGCGTGAATCTCCAACTGTGAGCCATGTTTTAGATGGTCTTATAATAATGCCAGCCAAAATTATCGCCTTCGACAACTCATCTGATTCAGCCTGTATTGCTAATTGGGAAATATTACCGACTTCTGTCTCTGCAATAGTTCTGACCCTTCGCTTATTACGTTCATTAAATTTCTTTGCATGAGCCTTGGCGATTTCCTGAGAAGATAATTCTCTTTCTTGCATTTCCATTTCTATCAGTACGTTTGCAAGCGTCTCTCTGAATATTCGCCTTGTTGTGTTTAGAATAAACCCAGCTTGTCGTCTTGCTCTATCCTTGTATGATGCAAGCAAAAGCAGGAGCAAAGCGGCTTCTATATTTGTCCTCTCATTTTGAATTTGATTTATAGATTCTTCGTGATTTTGACTTTTTGGGGTTAATTCTTTTAAAAGTCTTTGTATGTGAGAACTAAAAAAACCGCCTGTTTTTCTGTACGATTTCAATAAAATAGCCTCGAGTTCTGATATATAATCGCTGAAATTTATTTGAGTACGGTTGACAGAAAGAGACGCGAAAACGTCAAGACCAAGCCCAGCAAAAAAGGCATTCAGGTCGCGTGAAAGTATTCTCTCAAATGTTCTGCGGTTTTGGTCGTATTGATCTGCAAGGACTCCTCTTTCTTCGCGCGTTAAATTAATGGCACCCATATATATCATGCGCCTTTTGCTTTGCCTCTAATTCAGAAAACCCTTTATCCATTAAAGAGTCAATAAAGTCCTGCTCATTTTTTGCATTCTCAGCTAAATTTAAAACACTCATTTGATCTGTGAATATATCCGCGCCATCGACTGGTTTATACTTGAGGATTTCCCGGCGTTCATTTCTAGTTAAATCATCTTTGAACATTTCAATTTTTATCATTTTCCGAACTTCCATTGCAGGAATTTTGTCAACGTCCACTACAAGGCGATATCGCTCTGGGTCATCAAGTCGAGGCATCAAAAATTCATTTAACTCTTCAGCATAACACACTGCAAAAGGGATAATATTCAAATCAAAAAGCATGAATTTGGCTTCTTCAAAATTGCGGAGCGTCATAGTTTTTGCATTGATAAGCGGTAACGGGATTCTTAAATTTGTGTAAATCTGCTCTTTTACGTGCTGTAGTAAATTCAAAAATTCCATGTCTTTATTAGATTTTGAAAGCTCCTTAAATTCTTTGATACCATCCAAAACCATCACATTGCCAGCGTTATTATAACCGCTATAAAAACTTTGAATGCTGTTTTTTAATGATTGAACCTGTTCATCTGTCAAAGACGCACCCGTGGCGCCCTCTGGCCTATCTGGAATTACTGCCCCTGACGGCCGCGCGCCATTTCTCAGCATTGCGTTGTTGTGCTGTGAAACGCCCGAATGCTCTTCGAGTTCGTAATAGATGCTTGATAATTTTGAGAGCCCTCTACTTCTATTAAAACTATCAGGGTTAAAATTCTTCATAACCCATAACTGCCAATTCCCAGAATCATTGACAAAAACTACTCTTCCGTCACCCAATTCCTTTCTAATAAATTTCCCTCTAAACTGCCCTGTCGTTATTTCATAAAACGTTGTTATCTCGTCTAAATCCTCAGAACTTGTTATATTTTTTGAATTAATATAATAAAGCTCGAGAGGCTCCGAATCCTCTTCATTGCTCGTAGTAAGGAAAAATGTATCACCAGTGACCTGATACGTTATATAATGGGATTTATTAAATTCAGTGCCGGTTGTGTCAGAATTAGGCTTTTTCAGCAACTTAAGAAGATATGTTGCCATTATTTCAGGATTGTATTCTCTTATAAATTCGTCATTCTGCTTATCATAAATTGCATAAGAGACTGTGACAAAATTGTCGGCCCCTAGATCTACAGCGTCTCTGATTGCTGAAATTTCTTTATAATAATTCCATGCCGCTTGAGCTCTTAGGTTTAACCATCCAAATCTGGACGACATGGAATAAGGCTGGATTAACATTTGAGCAGCTGAATTAGCAGATTGCGGCGTCTTAATTGTCACCTGAGAATTCGACGTGCTTTTCTGCCTAATCTTCAAGCTATTCAAAAAATATTTAAACATGTTTTATCATTGTATCGTTTTAAATTATAGTTTAATTACATTATATCAAAAAAATCAATAGTTCAAACTGTAAAATAAATCTATAAAATAAGCATGAGATCAACCTAAAATACTAGTGCTCTTGGCGTTAAGTGAGATTTATTAAAATTGTGCCAGCACCAGTACCTTGCAGCGTCGATTGCATGATTCCACGCGTCGATTGGCTTATTTGTTAGTTCAGACTGAGTATTATCTTTAGCTTCTTGATACTTATAAGACCTTAATTCTTTTTTTAGGTTTGGAGATGCCCCGACAATATTTATCTTGTATTGTTTCATTAAATTTATGCCTGCCTCGACTGAGTCTTTACCCTTTTTCACGCCTTTTATATTAAAACCCTCCCTGCTTATTTCTGCGATAGACTTGGGTTCTGCTGAGTCTGCGACAATCGGTTCTTTTTCTATGCCGTTTTTATTAAGTTCTTGGCAAATTGAATATTCGCCCTTATTGACTAAACCTGTTTTATATGTTTTTTCCTGAAAATAAAGTTCTCCATGGGCAAGGACACAATGCACAATAGCAGTGGGGTCATTAGTGAAGCCGAAGTCAAGTCCGTAACCAGACTTTTTCCAATGCTCCTTAGCTGGCATCTCATCAGCATAATTAATATCTTCAAAAACAAGACCTTTTAAGGCATTCCCCCAAAGCCCTAAACAGTAAACCATATAATAGTTTGAATCCTCGCCTAAATTCTTGAGTCTGTTTATTGTATCTATATTCCCTTCAGAACAAAAATCATTATGTTTATACGTAGTATGTAGAATGACTGTATTTTTCATTCTTGAATTTATATAGGTGTGAGAACCGTCAGATTTTTCATAAGATAATTTAGCAGGAAAAAAATAGTCATTAATCCAGCCGTCTTCGCTTTCAGGGTTAAACGTCAAAATCATTTGCTGAACTACAGAAGGATCCGAATGTCTTATAGACGTATCTGACTTAATAAAATCCTCAAATTTAATTTCGTCTGCTTCTTCTATGTGAATATAATTCGGATTTGCTATCGACTTTAACTTTGCTGGTTTATCTAAGCCTCGCGCAAGTAAAACATTGTTATTTTTATGCCTTATTTGGAGGGGGCTTTTTGTATAGTGAAACTCATCCTGCCAGTTATACTGTTGAATAATATCCCAGATTTGCTCAAAAACCGAATCCTTTATATCTGCAAATATTTTGCGCAAAACAACACCTTTAAAATACTTATCAGACCTCATCCTAAGGACTGTTTTTAAACATGCTGTATATGATTTGCCAGAAGAGCGGCCGCCATACATAATTATATAGCGATGGTCTGATTTTAGGATTGGCGCGTAATACTTTGACGACGCTTTAACTTTTTGAAAATTATGTATCTGTGAAACCGATGTCATTATCGTCTACGTCATCCTTAAAAACTATCTGAATGTTTTTATTTGTGACTTCTCCGCTATGCTCTACTTCCTGCTTCTCTACATAGCCTCTCTCTTTCCCTTTGCACTTTAAAAGAAAGATTGTTGCTGCTGTATTCCCCTCATTTATCTGCCTATGCAATGCAGTTTCGGCAAAATCTAAGGCTATATTTGCCACTTCATCAACAGCCTTCTTATAATCTTCGTCCGTGTTATACCATTCGTAATGAGTTTTTCTTGCGATATCAACAACTTTACAAGCAGATGTAACCACACCTAGTGACTTCTCCAGAGCCTCAATCATAGCCTTCTTCTTTACTATGTTACATTTTGCCACCTTTTTCATAACTTACTCCTTATCTATAACTTATTATGAAATCGTTCCTTTTTGAACATTAAAAAGTTTTCTAGGCCATGTTATTTTTTCACCACCGTTTGTAACTTGAATTTCAATTAATAAGTCTTGGTCATATTTTGTGACATTTGCAGTAGATGCAGAAGGAAACTTTACTACTATTAAACCATTTGCAAGGTCTTCTCCTGCATTGCCTAGTTGAGACGTGGTTGAGATTTCCTGAGTTGGGTCTGAGTTTTTCTGCTGATACACTACCGCGGCTTCTATTGCGGTCGCTGCTGAGGCATCATAAAGCGCGCCATTTTGTTTTAATGTTGCGTTCATAGTCCAATCATCACCGGTAAAATATACTTTGCTCATATCTCGTTTTCCATATCGTTATTTATTTCAAAGCTAAGTGTATCGTCCTCAAATATTTCTATAGTTGATTCGATATTTGCCTCTATGCTCGAAGTAAGTTCTGCTTCGATGTCTGAATTTATAAATAATTCAAATCCTGCTCCAAGAACTGTATCTGCATCTATCACACTTAGAAAATGCGTTCTCGCTGCTACACCAGAGTCGAGTCTTGACGCTTCCAGCATTTTATCCCTTGCTGTAGGCATTATAAAACCTCATCCCATACAGCTGTTGCATTCTGCGCTGGCGTTCCAAGGCTGACAAGTTTTGCAGATTCCGCAGGCGTTAGCCCTGATATGCCAGTTTCTATTGCATATACAGGCGTGTAATCTATCTGTATCGAGTTAGACGTTGAGGCAATTACGGTGCTTTCGTCAGATCTGTAAATTCTTCCCCCTGTTACAAGTAGCGGCGTGGCCTTTACATTATCCAGTTTAATATCACAAATAGATTGATCAATCATTATACTGTTTATAGATTCCCAGTCAATGCAGCCAAATAAGTTTTGAATCCCGTCTTCTGTTGTTATATAATAATGATACCATGCGCCTAATCTTTGAATTTCTGTGGTATTATCTGCGTCATTGACATCGATCTCCAAGTTCCCACCATCCCATGAAAATTCAGTCATTGTTGAGCCATCGGTCGCATATTGGTTGTACGGCCCTGCATCAAGCTGATCCCCGGAGGCAGTAAAATCTAAACCTGCTGCGGTTAAAATCCCTGAAAATTGTAGCCCTTTCTTTGCTGTTGTTGTTACTTGCTGAGATGCCCTGAATCTTATTGTGTCGCCTTCATCCGCAGCCGCTGAAACAAGGTTGACCTGATAGCTATAGCCACCTCCTCCAGTTACTTGCGAGTAGTCAAGTTGTGCGGCTTTTGTCACGTTATAAATCTGAACGTATGAAGTGTCTACAATATTATCGTGTTGTATAGTTACGTTTTGAGTGATGTTTACAGTTGCACCAGCGCTTGTGTAGGTTGGAGTATCTGAGCCATTTGTCAAGTTTATATTGACTATGCCACTCGATGCAGTCACATTCACATCAGTAGTAAAACCGGTGAAGCTAAAATTGTTAAAATCATAAGTTCCCGCTGTATCAATCTCAATAGCATAATCTGAGGCCTCATCAGCCGAAAAAGACGCCCCTGATATATTGTGCGTTATTGTTAATACTATATAGCCGTCAGCTCTATCTATGTTTGAAAATGTAGGATTGGTCATAGTACAATCATTATACGTAACGCCTTCGCCTTCAACGAATGTCATACTTGAAACTACATCGTCAGCCTGAAAAGTTGCTGTGCCTCTAATCAATTGTACACTGCTATAATCGACAGCAGCACCTGCCGGTCTGTCAGCATCCACGGTAAAAGTGAAAGGTAGTGACGCGCCCCACTGAGTATTTTTTATACTAATTTCACTTACCGCATTACAATCCATTGTCAAGCCTAAAGAGGCTAAGTAAAACCTGAAAGATGTTACACCATCAGCGAGTTGAGGGAAAGCAATAGATTTTTCAGTACCTTTAAAATATACATCATTATCAGCGACTAGATGTCCTCCGCCTATTTGTATAGGTTGTAAACATACAAATTGAGTATCTGATGGTTTATCCGTTGTAGCTGTGGAGAAAAACTGCGCTTCATTATAGAAATCATCCCAATTTGTAGGGTAAGAAGAATCACCGCCGACTATTTGAAATGAATTATAATTTGATAGCTCAAGGTAAAAAAATTTAGTGGCAGATGTTCGATTATGTATCGTTAGCCTCAAAACTATATATATTATATGCTTTACAGAAGTTTTATCAAAAGTCTGATATTCATAAGCCTGATCTGTGTTATCAGGATCAACAACCGCGATTTCATCTTTTATCTGAGAACCAGTCTCACTCAGCTTATATGTCTTATAATCACCGTCTGAGTCAAGCAAAACAACCCAGCTGCCCAATGAATTGTTATTGGAATCATAACGGGTCCCGATTGTCGTTCCTGTTAAATCTATAGGTGTAGTAAAAGTTACCCCGTTTCCTTGATAATTATTCCCGCACGAATTGTTAGAGGGTGGTCTATTAAAATCTCCATCAAAGTCTAAATCTATTACCAATGTTTTTTCAACTGAAAATTTACATGTTCCTGTACCATCGGCAGTTATATCAATAGTTGCCTTGTCTGCTGTGCCTGAGTAATAATAGTCAGCGTCACCTGCCATTACTCCGTTTGCATCACGCAATTTTATAGTATTAACATCTACCACCTCAACAAAATAATAGTTTCCATCAGTTAAGCCCGTTGGCAAAGTATTCCCGTTTTGATTTGCTCTAACTACATCGCCACTCGTCAATCCATGACCAATTATAGTTATTTGATCAGTTCCTGGGTCAACGTCTGTTACAGCATCATAACTTAGCTCAGACAAAGCAGTACCATCTGTAAAATCAACACCGCTACTTGAGAATACATCTCTCCAAGTATTATCAGTTATTTCAGAATAATTTGCACTATCAAGCGAAACAATAGGGAATGAATTGAAATACAAAGGTATATTTGTCCCATCTGTTAGTACTTCAAGACAATAAAGAATATTATCTCCACCACTAGTAGAGTCCCAGGTAAAACCACCAACACTATTCCCACTTGTTTTTTCAAAATCTTTACATATCGAAATATTGTTATCAAGCCCCTCACCACCTCCTGAACTTTCGCTAAATAATTGCACAAGCTGAGGTCTAGTTGTATTAAATATACCTTGTATTGCTCTTCTCTCTCTAGCCAGAATATGTATTACAGCACTATTATTTGCTGTCGTCGTCGTAGAAGGAGCTGTTGGATCGGCAGCAGCTCCGCTTGTTGTAGCTGCTTCATTTCCAAAAGGACCCCCCACAAAATCTACACCTGGCATAACTAAACACCCAATGCACCATTCACTTCCAGAACCTGAAATCGTAAAATCAGGTACATTTTCATTGTCTGCCGTAGTTTCTCGCCAGAAAATATATGCTCTCAACTCGATATTCAAGTCTGTTCTGTGTAGTGTCCATCCTGCTGGCGTTGAAACAGTTTCCGGCGTTCCTGAATTCTTTGAGACAGTTATAGAGACTAAAAGCATATCCCCTGTCGAATTACTTGGAGAAATCATTGTTGTGCTCGTAGATACGCCCACACCTTCATCAGTGCTGTCGTTACTCGAAAATGATGCTACTTTTGCCATTTTTACACGCTTTTTTTAATACTTATACACTAGCGTGTTAAAAATTTCAATAACTGGCACTTACCTAACTTTTGTTAACCTTTGCCACCGCCACCGCCCCTGCCACCGCCCCAACCCCAGCCATCACCCTCTCCCCTGCCATCATCACCGCCCCTGCCATCACCAGAGCCCCAGCCAGAGCCCTCGCCCCAGCCCTCGCCCCAGCCCTCGCCCCTGCCATGGCCAGAGCCCCAGCCAGCACCCCAACCATCACCACCGCCACCGCCGAAGCTGGCACCAGCGCCGCAGCCATTTTCTTTACCGTCGAAGTATTTATCTAGTATCTCTTGTTCAGTCATTTTTAACTCCTCTTTAACCTTTGCCAAAACCATAGTCCTCACCCTCACCAGCGCCCCAGCCCTCTCCCCTGCCATGGCCCCTGCCAGAGCCAGAGCCCCAGCCCTCTCCCCTGCCATGGCCAGAGCCGCAGACCTCGCCCCAGCCATCACCAGAGCCCTCGCCCTCGCCCTCGCCAGAGTCCCAGCCCTCGCCCCTGGCAGAGCCCCAGCCAGAGCCCCGGCCAACGCCCCAGCCACCGCCAGCACCAGCGCCGCAGCCATTTTCTTTATCGTCGAAGTATTTATCTAGTATCTCTTGTTCAGTCATAAAAACCCATATATCCGCACCAATCTATTTTTAGTGCGGATATTTCTTTATTAAACGTTTATGTGTTCAGGAATTGACTCTATGCTTTTTTGCGCTTCAGCAGTGGTTGGCAGAATCTCGTAAACATCGGAATCTCTTATATATTGTTCATCTAATACACAGGAGAAATTTACTTGATCTCTCTTACTCTCCAAAACTCCGCACGTAACTAGACCTGATAGAGTAAATTTTGACCACCAACTCCAAAGCCTCCGACTGTTTTTTAAATATAGCAACCCATCTTCTCTACAAACGAAGATGCCTGCATGTACGCCCGCCTTTTCAGCCCGTACAACAACATGTCTGCCAACGAGTTTTGCGTTAAGTCCTTTCATTTTGTTTTCTTCTTTGTTGTCTTCCATTTTGTTTCCTTTTTTTGTGTTGATAGTTTTAGTATATTGCCTGTTTTAACATTGTGTAACATCAAGTGCAACTTTTTTTTACACTATTTTTTCATCTATATCTTTTATGCATGTAATAATTTCATAGAATCCCCTGCCAGCTATCTTTCTTTTAAAGTCCATTTCTAGATCTGTTAGACGCCTTTTAGATGGGGGTTTGTCGCCGTCCTTAACTTCGATAAAAAACACTTTATATTCTTTTATCGCGAGAAGGTCGCAAAAACCTTTTATGCATTTAACATCAACGACTAAGAACCCCCTTAATTCAAGGGCCTTTTTAATTTTTTGATGATTTTTGTCTGGCTTGCCCCGTCTCATTATACGGCTAAAGCCCTGCCTAATTGCCTACACTCTCTACTTGCTTTTTCCTGTAATTCCTCAATAGAGCCGTACTGATCAAGCTTTCTAATTTTATGAGACTTTCCTTTAATATAAGCATTTAACATTAGTAAAGTTTCATCGAGATAATAATTTTCAAAAGCATCGGCTTCTAAAGGTGTTTTCCCTTGCTTGTAATTTACTGACCTTGAAACGGCAAGCGTCTTTTGATCTCTTGAAATTCCGTTTTCTTGTCTGGTTCCTTCTTTTATGTTTAAAGGCCAATAGGCGCCTTGTTCGCACCTGCAACAATGAAAGCCCTGAACAGCTTTAAAACTAGGGTTTTCGCGCAAAAAATTAAGCTGCTTTGAACTATCCCAAAAATTATAGATGTAGTTCTTGCTTATGCCTTTATAATTGCCCTGCAGTAATATTATTTTAACGAATCCCGTATTATTGCAGATAGTGCACTCATCAAACTCTTGGTTTTGACTGCCAGTATATAGATTTATAAAATCTTCTATAGATGCCCTATTCCCTGCCTTTTCCATTTTTATAAGGTTGGACACACATTTTTCAACTAATTGCGAATTTGTGCCGTTTCTAGCCATTATATTGAGTATTCTTTGCCTATTTGACTGCGTTTGTCTCAAATTTAACGTTTCTGTGATGTATTCGTATGCTTCTTGCGCTGTCATTATCAATACTTCCTATTTTGTTTTTGTTGTTTTTCAAGATTATCTACTTCAGTGAGCCAGTCAGTGCAGTACTTGCGCTCAGTGAGCCACCTTAGCGCGTTCGCTCTGAATCTCACTTCGATCGAGCTCTTTTTCGCGTAATCTGCATAATTGTAGGCTCTGTTGTTGAGCAAGTCTGGATCGCCGAAGTCATTTACAGCCTGAAAGTATGCGGCTTTTACTCTGCTGTCTGCATGATTGAACGGCTTTGCCTCGTCGTACAGCTCACAAAATGCCTCATAGTCGCCCGCTTCAGGTTTTATTGTCTGCTGTGGGTCAATGCTTTTGTTTTCCTGATAAACAGGCACGCACGCGTCTATATTATTTTTATCATTTTTATAATTTTTATAATTATTATCATTATTAGTTGTTGTTAGCGCTGTGTTAGGCGTGTGTTGGCCGTGTGTTAGCTGTTTGTTAGTTAGTGTGTTAGTTGAGTTTTCCAGATTTTGGTAAGTGTCGTATTTGCAAATACTTAACCTTGTTAGCTGGTGTGTTGATTGGCGTGTTATCTCGCCTGTTGACTCAAGGCGCTTTATAGATGTTCTAACGCTTTGCATGCTTAAACCTGTCTCATCAGAAAGCTTATTGATTGACGTTAAAAAGCTGCCCCTGGATATAGATATCCCACGCCATTTTTTTTCTTGATGATTAGCTTTTAATAGACAGTGAATGAATAGTACTTTAGTATTAATATCGTCGTACCACTCCCAATCTATAAATTTTCTGTGTAGTTGTATCCAACCTGCATTCATAAGGTTTTATCTCCTGACATTGTTTCAGCCTGACTTTAAAAAAATTAACGGCAACCCGTCAGGAAAGGCTGTCCACAGGCCGCTAAACCAGTGTAAGCCGTTAATTCATACTATTAATGTTATTAAAAATTCAAAACATTGTTTCCTATTATTTTATTCCTATTTTAAAAAAAATGAGGCAAAGGGTATAGGAAAAAACCTCGTTCAGCGCATCGATCAAATGCGCCTAGCCTCATACCAACATAAACAAAACACACTCAAGGGCAGGAGTGTAGGGAGGGGATATTTATGTATATTAAAAGTATATACAAAAAATTGCTATTTTCAATACGTTTAATAAAAAAATAAAAAAAATGATGTTATTGTGTAACTCAGTGTTGCACAATAAAAAATAAGGTATATAATAAAGTATCAACAAAAAAGGAAATAAAATGGACATAAAAACAATATCAGAATATATAGGCGGCGGGAAAGTTGAGGGGAAAATAGTATGCGTCGGATTCGGCGACTCTGCAAATGATTTTGAAATAGAAATTGAAGCTTCTGACCGCTTCGACCTCTTTCGAATAGATCAAATAACAGTTAAAGAATTAGAGACACTACACGATAAAATAGGCGAGTTGCTAGGGTTCGCATATGACAACATGGAAAACTTGCGCGGGAAGCGTAGATAATAAAAAAGGAAAAACAAAATGAATAAAGAGGAAATCCAGAAAAGAGTGCTACATAATGGTGAACCTTTGGCACCGCAAAAGTTTAATTTTTGCGAAAAGACAAACACCTTCTCAAGTGATGCGGATGATTTAGTAATTGATTTTGAGGAAATTGATTACATGAATGTGAAAGTAGCAGGGAGGGACTCAATTATAAAAGCAGGATTTAGAGCAAATATAAAAGCATGGAATAACGCAAATATAGAAGCAGGGGACGACGCAACTATAAAAGTAGGGTGGGACGCAACTATAAAAGCAGGGTGAGGCGCAAATATAGACG
>Ga0070750_10000584_pt1 | contig 20217 bp, 25 predicted proteins | sample VirMetDEL_Nov_24_FD_77013 | JGI IMG/M metagenome (GOLD analysis project Ga0070750, IMG submission 77013) | Aqueous microbial communities from the Delaware River and Bay under freshwater to marine salinity gradient to study organic matter... | ecosystem: Environmental > Aquatic > Marine >...
ATGGTTTGGGCATTAGTATGGATGCAACTACTAGTCACATCTCAATCAGTGAAATACTTTCACGTTGAGACATACGCTAGTCAAAAAGAATGCGTGGCAGCTATGAGCCAAGCTGCTGTGCTTGTATCAAACAAGAGTGAGACACTAGCATGTCTAGAGCTACAAGTAGAGTAGTGATCATGCAGCGCAAGAAGAAATGGGTAGCGTATGACAAGGATGGCTATGTGCTTGTCATATGCAGAAACAAAAGAATAGTAGAGAACTTTGTAAAGAATAGGAGGTAGTATGTATTACGCACTAGACATATACAGTAAGACAACAAAGAAGATGTTTGCTTATCATTCAAGCGATAGTCGTAAGGATATATTGAAACTTAAAGAGATGTATGGTAAGAGTGATTTGATATACATCAAAGAATGTTATGGAGAAACAGATGCAGATAAACAAACGTACAGAGAGTCTTCCAAATATGGAAGTACCACAGTTGCCAGTTAGTATGCTACAACACATGGAGCAGATGGGTTTACTACCTGTCTCCCATGAAGATGATGGGGTAAACAATATAGAATTACCTTGGAGAAGTAATACAAATTATTTTAGGAGAGATGTATTGGATGATAATAATGAACCCATTTTTTAGTTATCTCTGGTCTTTGTTTATACTGTGGCCTTTCATTTATATATTTTTAGTACACATAGGTGTGGTATGATAAACGATGATGACGTACATGAGAAGGATGACCCCCACGATGACATTAGTGATAGGCTTGGGGGTCTATATAAAGAGGATACTAACGGCTCTAAGCGTCCTGATAAACGTGATACTAGGAGGACAAAACAATCAGACGTTCAGCGCAAGGAACCACCAGTGGCAGAGAGAGGGAAAGCCTAACGTAGTTTATTTCATTGACATGCTGATGGGCAAAGGTCATTGTGTAGAAGCGTGGGTATATTGGAAAGTGAGGAGAAAATGGTAGACATACCTAAACATACATCTAAGCTATCAGCTATTGTTGAGTACTACCTTAACAGTGATAACTTTCTTAGGCTCAGTGCTAAGTCACAGCGAGACTACGAGATACATTTATCTGCTGTACTGAAGACTAACGTAGAGGGTAGGCTGTTAGGCAACTACACAGTGCGTAGCATCAAGGCTAGACACACTAACCTGGCTTACTCTAAGTGGCTGCAAGCAGGAATACGAACAGCTAATTATCGTAAGGCTGTACTCTCAACGGCATGGAAGTATTGCATGAGGTTAGATATAATGGACAACGATCCAGTGCGTTTGATTGAGACACGAAGTACTGCACCTCGCAAGGTCACATGGACTCGTGAACAAGTAGTACTGTTTCTGGATACAGCATATGGTAACTTCAAGTGGCGTAGCATTGGGTTGATCGTACACATGTCCTACGAGTGGGCGCAGCGTGTTGGTGATATGCGTATGCTAACTTGGAATCACATTAACTTTGATGCAAAGCGTGTTGATTTAACACAAAGTAAACGTGGCGCTGATGTACACCTACCTATACCTAGTGACCTACTCACTATGCTCAAACAACAGAGTCAGGACTTTGGGTTTCAAGATTATGTAGCACCAAAGACTAAGCCAGTGGCAGGTGCATATGTACCTTACCCAATTGATCACATTGATACAGCTATCAACGAAGTCAAACAAGAAGCAGGGCTACCCAAAGAAATAACTGCTATGGATCTACGCAGGACTGCTATCACTGAGATGGTAGAAGGTGACGCTGACCTGGCTCAGATCATGCAAGTCAGTGGTCACAGGAATCCTGAGTCAGTCAAGCCATACCTGGTCAACACATTTAGTGGTGCAAGTAATGCGTTAGCTAAGAGGAATAAGACATGAATGTAAACATTAAGAACTACTTGGAATCGCTTGATTTAAAAGAAGAATATAAACACAGAGGTGACTGCCCTAAGTGCAAAGGTAAGAACACATTCACTGCTATACGAGATGGTAGTGTGCTGCTCTACAACTGTTACAAGCTTGACTGTAACACCAAAGGTGTTGTGTCATCAGGTATGACAGCTTATGAAATACAGCGTAGGTTAAACCCTCAAGATGAACCTGAGTCAGAGCATGAGATATTCACTTGGCCTGAGTATGTAGTAACACCTACTGCAGAACATAGAGATCACGAAAGGTTTATAGGTAGGTGGGGTTTGTACGGTGAGGACTTGATGTACGATGTAATGTATGGACGTGTAGTGTTTCCTATCTATGATAGAGGCAAATTAGTAGGAGCTATAGGTAGATGTACATCTTACTCAGGGCAAGTTAAGTGGAAGCGTTACGATAGGACACCTACTGTATTTACTCGTGTCGTAGGTAAGCCTAGTGGTGTCGTAATGATAGTAGAAGATGTTATCAGTGCAACTGTAGCAGCTAAACTATTCCCTGGATTAACAGGCTTGGCTATACTTGGTACATCATTTAGTGTGTCTAATATGCAACACTTAGATAATTTCTACAAGGTTATCGTAGCGTTAGACCCTGACGCTGCACATAAAACCTTGCAATACAAGAGGGAGATAGAAGCATACACAGGGTTAGAAACTATAGCGTTAAGACTTTACGATGACATCAAATATAAAGTAGAGGCAGATATAGCCAAGCTAGAGGAGATCCTATGAATGAAGAAGAGCAGCTAAAGTTATTTGATTTTGATGAAGAAGAGCAGGTCTATAATGATGGGCTTGAATGTAATAAGTGCGGCATCACTCAGCCTCACGCTAATTTTACTAGTATAATATATGCGTCAGGAGTTATTGAATATAAAAGAATATGTAAGTCTTGTATTAAAGGACACTCAGCAGTAATTAAAACTCTTAAGAATCAGAATGCTTATCCTGATAAGGACTACTGCTGTCCTATATGTAATAGAGATATAACAATACTAGGGAGGAAGAAACAAAAGAAGTTAAAGTCATGGGTACTGGATCACTGTCACGACACCAACACATTTAGAGGGTGGTTGTGTCATCATTGCAACACTGGTTTAGGATCTTTCAACGACAGCCTTGAACGACTAGAAGAAGCCGTTAAATACATTAAGAAACACAAGGAGACAAACTAATGACACCAAGTGAAGAAGCAGAGCTAGAAGCAAAGCTAACATACGAAGCGTTTATCAAGTGGGTTAAGGTTACCTTCTACTGGATAATGGCAATGCTAGTAGTACTAGCGTACTTTAACTTTGGAGTAGATAACAAAACAGGTAGCCAGTACAAAGGTGCAGTATACGCACCCAAGAATGTAGGAGACAAGTAATGCAACCAAAGAATGTACCATGCCATATCCGTATCAAGGTAGAGCCAACACAGCAGCAGAATGGTAGAGCCTGTCGTTTACACGGCAAAGACTTTAAGAGTATAGCTGATGCAGCGAGACACTGGAATGTGAACTACTCGTGGGCAGCAGAACAAGTTAGTAAAGGATGGAACAAAGAAGGCTTCCCTCAAAAGTATAGGAAGAGTTATGTCTAAGACAGCAATAATAGATGAGCGTGTACCGTTAGGAAAAGTATACGTTGACTTGACAGTAGATGAAGTGTTAGAGGCATGTAAGAGGTATGCATCAGACAAAGCATTTGATGAGGAGTTAGACAAAGTTTATAACAAAGATAAAAGTTTTGATTGAGAGAGGAGATACACATGATGGAACTAGCATTGATCCACACTATGTTGGACAAAGAGTTCTACGATAATCACAAGGGCATACGTTGTCCTGATAAGATATTCAGTAAGGATGCGCGTAAGATTAAGCATACCTTAGATTATGCTATGAGTACTTACGACAAGAGTCTTACACCTACTGAGTTAGAGGCTTTGTTTGAAGCTAACAACAGGAGTATGACTACTGCTAACAAACAAGTGTATCGTGAGTTGTTTAGAAAGATAGCACGAGAGAAGCCTCTCAGTAATGAGATAGCTACGGATGTACTGTCTAAGCTATTCCAACAAGTAGTAGGTGAAGAGATTGCTAACCTAGGTTTTGATTACGTTAACGGAACAAAAGAAAGCTTAGAACCTTTACGAAATCTATTGATTGACTATCAAGATGACTTCATGCCTAACCTTAAGATAGAGTGGGATGATACAAGTATTGATACGTTACTCAAAGCTAACGACATACAGTCACAATGGAAGTGGAACATACCTACGCTTAGACGTAAAACAGAGGGCATCAGTGCAGGACACTTGGTTGTTGTAGGTGCTAGACCTAACACAGGTAAGACTAGCTTTCACGCTAGTACAATAGCTGCACCTGATGGCTTTGCTTCACAGGGTGCTAAGTGTATGGTGCTATGTAATGAAGAAAGTTATGAACGTGTAGGTGCAAGATACCTTAGTGCCGCTACAAGTATGAGCATGGATGAAGTCAAGACTAACATGGCAGTAGCAGCGTTACGTTACAATCCTATAGAGAAGAATGTGTTTATCAAGGACAGCACAGGTAAAGACATGGCATGGGTTGAGGCTATCATCAAAGCATACGAGCCTGACATTGTAGTGCTTGATATGGGTGACAAGTTTGCTAACAAGACAAGTGACAAGTCTGACATCTATCTGAAGGAAGCAGCCATACACGCTCGTAACATAGCCAAGCAACACAAGTGTGCAATCATATGGATGTCACAGTTGAGTGCAGCAGCAGAAGGTTTGGTACATCCTGATCAGTCAATGCTTGAAGGTAGTAAGACAGGCAAGGCGGCAGAGGCAGACCTAATGATTCTCATATCAAAGAACAAGGTGGTGGAAGGACAAGATGAAGAGGAAAGCAGTCAAAGACATTTGTGTATAGCTAAGAACAAACTCAAGGGTGGATGGCATGGAACTGTACACTGTGAGCTTGATGGTGATAGGAGTCAGTACTTACCATGAGACTTGTAGTTGATGTAGAAAACACAATCACTAAACGAGAGAAGAAGAACATTCTTGATCCGTTTGAACCTGGACTTGAGCTTGTGCAAGTAGGTATGCAGAATGTAGACAACCCTGATGAGACATACCTATTCACTCTTAATCATAAGGAAGATCAAGATGTGGGCGGATCAAGAGCTAAGAACATTCAGCTTATACTGGATAACACAACACTCTTGATTATGCACAACGCACAGCACGACTTGATGTGGCTGTGGGAATCAGGCTTCAAGTATGATGGTGACATCTATGACACGATGTTAGCTGAGTACCTGTTACAACGTGGGCAGAAAGAACCTATAAGCTTAGAAGCTTGCGCTGAACGTAGGGAGTTAAACTACCAAAAGCAAGACACTCTTAAAGAGTATTACAAGAAAGGATACAACACCAATGAGATACCTTTACAAGAGCTTCTTTTTTATCTTAGGAGTGACCTCAACATTACTCGTGAGTTGTACCTTGCCTTGGAACAAGACTACTCCCAACCAGATTCAGAGTCCTTACATAAAGTTAGAGACATTACCTTCCGTACCTGTAAAGCCCTCACAAGAATGTATATGTCAGGAATCCGTGTGGACAGAAGTGCCCTTCAAGAAGTCCGACTAGAGTTTGAGAAAGAGAAAGCTGAGATAGAAGATAGATTACAACGTAAGACTCGTGAGCTTATGGGTGACACACCTATCAATCTCAATAGCCCAGAGCAAGCATCTCAAGTTATATTTAGTAGACGTATACACAACAAGAAAGAATGGGCTGACTTGTTTGACTACACTGAAACAAAGAAAGAGTTTGAAGAAGCTATAGAAGCAAACAGTTCTGTTATTAGAAAGACTAAAGCATCTACTTGTCCTGATTGTAATGGGCGTGGCTTAGTACACAAGCTGCGTAAAGATGGTACACTTTACAAGCTACCAACTAAATGTAAAGACTGTGATGGCAGAGGCTATCTACTAACTAAAACTAAAGAGGTAGCAGGGTTATGTTTCTCTGCACCAAGTAAGAAATGGATAAGTGCAAATGGTTTCAGTACTAGTAAGGGCAACCTTGAAAGTCTTATGGCTACCGCTACAAGCAATGGTATGGAGTCTGCTCTTAGTTTCCTTACTGATCTTAAGCGCCTCTCTGCTATTAGCAGTTACCTTAGCAGCTTCGTGGATGGTATCAACATATATACAAAGCCCAACGGATTCCTACACGTTAACCTTACCCAAAGTGTTACCAGTACAGGTAGATTTTCTGGACGCAATCCCAACATGCAAAACATGCCAAGAGGAGGGACATTCCCAGTGAAGCGTGTGTTCATATCACGATGGGAGGGTGGACAGATTATGGAATGTGACTTTGCCCAGTTGGAGTTCAGAGTTGCTGCATTCCTCTCACAGGACAGCACAGCCATGCAGGAGATAGATACAGGGTTTGATGTGCACTCCTACACTGCGAAGGTTATCAGTGATGCAGGGCAGCCTACAGGACGCCAAGAAGCTAAGGAACATACCTTCGCCCCTCTCTTCGGGGCTACAGGGTATGGTAGATCCAAGGCTGTAGCTGCGTACTACAAACACTTTACTGAGAAGTATGAGGGTGTAGCTGCGTGGCATGAAGAGCTAGGAGATGAGGCTGTACGCTTTGAAAAGATTACTAACAAAAGCGGAAGACAGTACGCATTTCCTGGTGTTACCCGAAGAGCAAATGGTAGTGTGTCACACTTCACTATGATAAAGAACTACCCTGTCCAAGGCTTTGCTACAGGTGACATCGTACCTGTTGTACTACTAGAGTTTGAGCGATTGCTTAAGCCTCTACAATCATGCTTAGTCAATACTGTACACGATTCTATGGTGATAGATGTACACCCTGACGAAGTAAAAAAAGTCTTGACTATTGTTGAGACTATCAATGCTAATCTAAACTGTGTTATAAAAGACGCATACGATGTAGAAATGAACGTGCCTTTATTATTAGAAGCTAAAATAGGAAAGAATTGGCTTGACACAGTTGACGTTTAGAGTATAACTAATCATCTTTAACTTTTATAGGAAGTAAGTAAAACAATGAATACAGAACTAGCGATACAAAACGATTTAGGTATGTCTCTTGCAGAGGCAGTAGGTGTAACTCCTCAAAGCGGTGAAAGAAAGACGGCTGCTTTACCTAGAGTAAACCTCATGCACACTGGTATCATGGGTAATATTGATGTTAACGGAAAGTCTATTAAGACTGAGGTTGTACCATCAGGATCATTTAAGATTACCAGAGGTGAAGACGATGTTGTTTATGCAACTAGTCCTAGCATACGCATCTTTGCAATTAGGCAGCAATTCTCTAAGTGGGATTCCAAAGAAGAGGTAATGAATAAGACAGTAATGTCTAATGATCTTAAGGGTGACCTGAAAGATAACTTAGGTACATTTAATCTTGGTAGACCATCAGGTTATATTCAAGATTGGGATAGCGTACCTGATAAGACTAAGGATCTGATTCGCAGTATCAAGCGTAAGAAGATTCTCTTTGGTCAACTAACTGCAGCAGGTGTTACTGATGAAGCAGGTAATGTAGTGGATGCAATCACTGATATGCCTTTCTATTTTGAAGTGCCTACCTCAAGCATACAGTCTTTGGACTCTGCAGTTAATGCATTAGGACGTAAGAATATCTTACCTATCCAGTGTAACTTTAAGCTAGGTCACAAACCTGGTGGAGAGACTTGGGTTACTCTAACATTAGAGTACGATGGTAAAGTAGAGCTACAGCCAGAGGATCAGGAAACTCTACATAACTTCTTAGCGTACATCACTACTCAAAATGAATACATCTTAAATGAGTGGGCTGAAAAGAATAAAGAGTCTATCTCTGATGACGATGCTGCTATTGTAGCAGAGTTTGTTAATGTAGAAGAGGCAGAGTAATGAATCACCCTGCTGAACTAGCTGTCTTTAATTACCTTGGCAAAGCTGTCAAGGGTGAGACAGATATGGCTGAAGACATACGTAAGCAAGTCGCTGCTGATGTTGAGGCTGCATTAGAGAAGCAGTTCAGCAGTGGACCTCGTGACAAGTTTAGATTAAGGATGTCCAACATTGGGCGTCCTACTTGTCAGCTATGGTTTGAGAAGAATGACCCTGAAGATAAGAAACCACTACCTCCACACTTCCTAATGAATATGATTATAGGAGACATTGTGGAGGCGGTGTTCAAAGGTCTTCTTCGTGCTGCTGATGTAGACTTCAAAGATAATGATAGTGTTACCCTTAAGCTAAAGGATGGTACAGAGGTAAGGGGTGAGTACGACATGGTACTTGATGGTAAGGTAGATGACGTTAAGTCAGCATCACCTTGGTCATACGTAAACAAGTTCTCTAGCCTTGAAAGTCTAGCTAAGAGCGATAGCTTCGGATATGTATCTCAACTTGTTGGGTACGCTAAGGCTGCTGAGTTAGACGTTGGTGGTTGGTGGGTAGTCAACAAGGCTAATGGTGAGTTCAAATATGTGGACGCAAGCTCCGTAGATGAGTCTACAGTTATGCAAGAGATTGAAGAGACAGTAGAGTACATCAATGAGGATAAACCTTTTGAGCGTTGCTTTGAAGCAATACCTGAGACTTACTTCCGTAAACCTACGGGTAACATGGTATTAGGTACAGAGTGCGGCTTCTGCTCATACAAACATAAGTGTTGGCCTAACTTAAAAGAACTACCATCAAAGGCTTACAAGGGTAAAAAGACACCACCAATGGTAGACTACATACTGTTGAGTCCTGAGTATGCGGAAGCACATTAAAGGTAGGTATCGCAGTGGATTGGAGAAAGAAGTTGCTGCGTACTTACGTAAGACACAGAAGAAAGTCAGGTACGAAGTACTTAAAGTAGAGTGGGAAGATTTACGTTATCGCACCTACACACCAGACTTTGTGTTAGACAACGGTATTATCATTGAGACTAAAGGTATCTTTGATAGTGACGATAGACGTAAGCATCGTGAGATACAGAGACAGCACCCTGAGTTAGATATACGTTTTGTGTTTAGTAATGCAAAAGCTAAGTTGTATAAGGGTGCAAAGTCTAGATACTTTAATTGGTGTGAGCAGCATAAGTTTCAGTGGGCTAATCGTGTTATACCCGAAGAGTGGCTGAAAGAAAAAGGTAAAGAGATTAAAGTTAAAAAGATAGAATTAAAAACAAAAAGGAAAGACTAATGGGCCATGACTTAAGAGATGATGAGATAGCTATAGTAATAAGCCCTTTTAATTATGAAGTACCTTCTGAATGGCAGGGTGATATAAATGTAGGTCTAGTAATCTCACCTGATAATGAGATACCTGAAGATATTATGACTAGGGTTGTAGGCATAGCTACTTTGATGTCGGCATTCTTAGATGTAGCTGCTGACAATCCTGAGATACATGATATAGTTGAAGAGCATAGAAATTATCTAATGAAGTTAGAAGAGGAAGAGAAACCTGTTGTAACTAGAGATGGTAATGTATATACACTTGATATATGGACAAAAACAAAGGGCAACGCATGATAACAGATACAACAATTACACTAACAGGTGACACTACTTTTGATCACAGTTCTGACCCAGTAAAAAAACCAATACACTACAATCAAGGTGACATAGAATGTATAGATGCCATTCGTGCCATGACTAAAAATATGGGTGGTACATCTGCTTACATGTCAGGTAATGTAATGAAGTATGTATGGCGTCACGAATATAAAGGAGGCTTAGAAGACTTAGAGAAAGCTCAAGTATATCTTGGATGGCTTATAGATAATTATAAGGAGATACATAAGTGATTACACAGGATGACATTGATGCTTTCATGCCACCTAAACCACACGAAAAGGTAGGTGACTTTATTAGAGCATTCAGTGGTTCACTAGATCCAAGGTTATGGATAAAGCTTATTGATGAAGAGATGCATGAGCTATCTCAAGAACCTATAGGTACTGAGAATCACCTGAAAGAACTTTGTGATTTGATGTATGTATCTACAGGCTTATCTCTCACATCACCAGAGCACATAGGTATGTTACTTCGTGAGACAGAAAGAAAGGCTGTGCTTAAACAACAAGAGAAGGTCAGTCAAGAGTTAGACAGAGGCTTAGGTTTTTATGGTGATGATGTATTCATGGAAGCGTTTGCACGAGTACATGATAGCAACATGTCTAAGCTAGACTCAAATGGCAACCCTCTTCTTAGGGAAGACGGCAAAGTAATGAAGGGGCCAAACTATAAGAAGCCTAACCTTACAGATTTAATGAGTAAGAGAAATGCAGTTTAATATAAAAATGACAGTAGATATAGATGAAGAGGAAAGCATACTTCCTGTAGTAGAAGATATGTATGAAGAGGCCGTTGCTGAACTATTTAAAGATATAGTCTACGATATTGATAGTGCAGTAATTAAAAAGATAGAGGTGAAAAAAATATGAATAACTACTTACCAACCGACTACCAAAGTTTTATACACAAATCACGTTACGCTAAATACATTGATGGCAAAGGCAGAGAGTCTTGGTCTGAGACAGTAGATCGTTACATAGAAAATGTTGTAGGCAACAAAGTAGATGCAGATACTAAAGATGAAATAATGTTTGCTATACTTAACTTAGAGATCATGCCTAGCATGAGAGCTATGATGACAGCAGGAGCAGCACTTGAGAGAGATAATACTGCAGGGTATAACTGTAGTTACTTACCCGTAGATGACCCAAAGTCCTTTGATGAGGCTATGTACATCCTCCTCTGTGGTACTGGTGTCGGCTTCAGCGTTGAGAGACAATTCATTAGCAAGCTTCCCGAAGTACCTGAACTGTTCCAAAGTGATACTACCGTTGTGGTAAAGGACAGCAAGGAGGGGTGGGCTAAGGCGTTTAGACAAGTGTTAGCTCTCTTATGGGCAGGTGAAATTCCTAAGTGGGATGTTACCAGAGTACGCCCTGCAGGTGCAAGACTAAAAACATTCGGTGGTAGAGCTAGTGGCCCTGCTCCTTTGATTGAGCTATTCAACTTTGCAGTTAAGACATTCAAGGATGCTCAAGGACGTAGGCTATCTAGCTTAGAGTGCCATGACCTAATGTGTTTCATTGGTCAGATAGTTGTTGTTGGTGGTGTTAGACGTAGTGCTATGATTAGTTTGTCTAACCTTAGTGATGATCGTATGCGCTACGCTAAGTCTGGACAGTGGTATGATAATGCAGGACATCGTGCCTTAGCTAACAACAGTGTATCTTATACAGAGAAACCTGACTCAGAAACATTCATGCGTGAATGGCTATCTCTAGTAGAAAGCAAGTCAGGTGAGAGAGGAGTATTTAATCGTGAGGCATCTAAGAAACAAGCTGCAAAGTTTGGCAGACGTGATCCTAACTTTGAGTTTGGAACTAATCCTTGTAGTGAGATTATTCTTAGGCCGTATCAGTTCTGCAATCTTACTGAAGTGGTGGTTAGGGCTACAGATAACGTGGATTCTTTGGAAAGAAAAGTTAGACTTGCTACTATCTTGGGTACAATCCAATCAACGTACACCAAATTTCCATACTTGCGTAAGGTGTGGACAACGAATACAGAAGAAGAGCGTTTGTTGGGTGTGTCACTCACAGGGATAATGGATAACCCTATTATGACATCAGCAAACAAAGGATTGGAGAAGACTCTTGAACATCTACGAGAAACTGCTGTTAATACTAATGCTGATTGGTCTGACCGCCTTGGCATTCCACAATCAGCAGCAATTACCTGTGTAAAACCTAGCGGTACTGTTTCACAACTAGTTGACTCAGCGTCAGGTATACACGCTAGACATGCACTGCATTATATTAGGACTGTTCGTGGTGATAACAAAGATCCACTAACACAGATGATGAAGGATCAGCGCATACCTAATGCACCTTGTGTGATGAAGCCTGACACTACTACAGTATTTAGCTTCCCACAGAAGTCACCCAATAAAGCTGTAACTCGTAACGACATGTCAGCCATTGAACAGTTGGAGACATGGTTAACCTATCAAAGACATTGGTGTGAGCATAAACCCTCTGTAACAGTGACAGTTCGTTCTGATGAATGGATGGAAGTAGGTGCATTTGTTTATAAATACTTTGATGAAATGAGTGGTGTGTCTTTTCTGCCACACTCTGATCATACTTATCAGCAAGCACCCTATCAAGATTGTACAAAGGATGACTACAAAAAACTATCAGCTATAATGCCTAAGAGTATTGACTGGTCTAAACTTAGTGAGTATGAACAAGAAGATAACACAGTCGCTATGCAGACTATGGCTTGTACTGGTGATGTGTGCGAAATGGTAGACATAGTTTAATTATTATGATATTATAAACTTGTAATAGAAAGGAAACAACATGCAAGTATTTGGAATTTTAATAGCCTTAATTGTAGGACTAGAATTGTTTGAGAAATATGACAATGCCTCAGATAATGTAGACACCACAGAAACTGTAGAAAGCTCAGAGTAATGTATGTTCTAGTACTCATAATGTCTGTTGCACCTGGTTATTTTCAAGTGCAAGCAGTCAATCACATATATCCTACAATGGAACTGTGTAAAAGCAGCGCCTCCTATGTAAGAAGTGAACTTATGAGTGCTAGACCATCACCTCAGTCTACAGTCTCCGCATACTGTACAGAGATACCAACGGAGGTATAACAATATATGAGCCTAGAAAAAGAAGCGAAAGACTTTGTATCTAGGAGACAAGATCATTTCAGAGAGGGTGTGCAGAAACGTAGTGAAGCACTGGAAAAGTTTATTTCAGATAACTTGTACCACAGTACGGAAACGCATGAAGCATTAAAGAGTTTAATTGCAGTACAGATGTGGGCAGAACGCGCATCAAAAATGTATGGTATAAAAAAGTAAGGGCGCTAAATGCGCCCCTCTTCTTATCTAGTAGCAGCTTTTCTCTCTGCTTTTCCGTAAGTCTTACCTGCTTGTATATACCACAGCATGAGTATTGATTTACGTGTTTCCTTTTCATCAGCATCTAACTCAGGATCACTATTAATTTTTTCTGCTGATTCTTGTACAGTTAGACCAGGAAATCCATATCTCTTATTTTGTATAGACCACCCTCTTTCAGCATCTTCTTTTTGATTAGGTCCAAGTGCTTTATACTCACCTCTCACATATGCGTTAAAGTCTGATCTGTACTCTTCTCTCTTAGCTGCAAAGTCTGACAATATAAATTTAGCATCTGCTCTTGTATCTTTTATCTTAGCTTTTATTCTTTCCTCTAATAAATTTCTACGCACATCAAAGTCAGAGTTTAAATATATACTGTCTGTAGTTATATAGTTCTCTACATCTTCAGCTAACTTACCTTGTAGCATCTGTTGAGTGAATAATTCCAATGCGCTATTCTTTTCAGCGTAAGGATTGTATATTTTAAATGGGTCTATCTCTAGCCTAGCCATCTCTAACTTCAAGGCATTCTTTGGTGGCTCTCTAGTAAACCCAGTGATCTGTTTTAGAAAGGGGTTTAGCTGTCTCAAAGGACCGTCACCATATATGTCATGCCTTACTGCATCATACCCTGTGTCTCTATTATCAGGGTCCATCATTTGAAAATGTGTACGAGTAGAAGACCCCATAAACTTTAGAAGTCCTTGCATTTCAGACTCACCTAAGTCAATGCCTGTAACGTTTTTAAGATTCTTAGACATTTCATTTAGATTAAAGTCAGGGAGGCTTTTAGCAAACCTACCATATAAATATAAACGTGGGCTGTTAGGGCCACCCATATCTACAAGAGATACTGTAGCATCTAATGTTTGAGGTATGTATGCTGAACGAGGATCAAACTGACCATAGAAATCTTTTACTACAGCAGCAGGATATGTGTACGTACTAAAGTAATCACCAAAAACTTTTGCAGCAGGTTGAAAGTTTAGTTTACCATCCATGATTGATTGAGCTACACGTACAGTCTCATCTACTATTGTACCACCTGGTCTAAACTCTGAGCCTACCATAAGTTTAGTTATATCTTTCATAAACAAACCCGTGTCATCCTGTAGCTTATTAGGCATACCCATTTGCACCCTCGCTAATTGATTAGCTACGTAGTGAACAGGTGCGGCTGGACCCATAGCAGCTTGAGCGTTTGTTACATCTTTGTTTGTTAACTGCTCCTCAAACCACTGTAGTCCATTAGTTATATTATCTTTCTGTACCATGTAAGCACCAGCAAACATCATAGCACCTGACATCTGCTTTGCTACAGCTTCTTGTGTTTGACCTGTCCCTCTACGTAAAGTATTTAATACAAAGTAATCATTAATAAACTTTGCTTGAGATGCCATGTATCTTGGGAAAGGAATGATGGTAGTCATACCTGTGTTGTGAACTAAATCAATAACTTTCTTAACTGCTTTGTTTGTATCGCTTGCATCCTTACCACCAAACTTACGTTGGAATGTAAAGGCTAAACTGTCATCTAATGATTTTGTTATTATGTCATCAGGTATATCACTTATACGCCCCTCTGCAATTGTTTGATATAGATTAAGACCTAAGAAGTCATCGTTATTGTCTATCATATCTAACAAGTATTTATTAAAACTTTCTGGATTATCATCAACTCTTAGTCTTTGAATAAACCTATCATACCCTAACGAATTTAAATCTTTAAGATATTTATTAAACTGTGATTCAATACTGCTATCTAAATCTTTTTTAGCTAAACCTTTTGGCATCCCTGCTTTTAGTTGTTCTATAGCACGTTTTTTTAATTCACGATCAACAGTACCTGCAACTACAGCTTTCTTAAATACGTGATCCGACATTGTGTTAAGTGTGTTTACTGCTGTGCCTAGCTTTGCTAACTTAGTATCTCTAATAGTACCAGCCTCTGCTTGAGCAGCCTCATAGAATGCTCTCTTCATAAGCTCTGGTGCGTCCTCTTTTAGGGAGTACACAAGTGCGTCAGCTACATACTGATCTTTAGTTAAGTACTTTAATATGTCTGTAGCACCTTCTCGTGTTGCAGCAGCGTTACCTTTACCTGTAACTTTTTGTATAGCGTACAGATTAAACTGATCCAGTACATCAATACCTGCCATAGCAACACCAAAGATATTGTTACGCATAGTGGTAGCAGGTTGAGAAGTCATAAAAGCTCTACGTGTATCCTCAATGTTTTTCAAGGATCTGAATACTTTTCGGGTTGCACCAATCTGCATCTGTGCATCTTTTAACTCTTGAGCATCTCTACCTGAAACTGTGGACATACCCATGTCATACAATTCATCTAGCTTATCTCTAAACTTACCTGCTGCTTCTACTGCCTCTCTACCAGTAACAACTTTTCCTGCAGAAGTCTTAAATTGTTTAGCTGATACAAGAGTACGAGCAGCCTCAGAATATTCTGCAGCAAACACAGCAGCTAGTTGTCTGCGTGACAGTCCATACTTTCCAGCTATGCTATCAAACATATCTACACCAAAGCCTTGATCAATTGCGTTGGCAAGAAACTCTGTAACCCTCATGCCTTTCTCAGGTTTAAACGCTGGGTTGTAAGACTTTATAGTACGTGTTAGCTCAACTGCTGCAGCACCTAGTCTCTGTATAGTTTGTCTATCTAGCCCACCAATAAGACCATCGGGCAAGTCTTTACTAAGTATGTTTATCTTAGCTGACATACCTTCTTCAACAAGCTTAGGATCAATAGCTGCTAGTAGTTTGTTTTTAGTGAAGCGTATGTATCGTCTGCCCTCTGCTGTTGAGGCATGTTTCTGCAAATCATCTACTGCTCTTTGTGCGGAAGCAGCATGTCTTGCAGTCTTAGCTGCATCCCCTGCTTGTACAGTATCTAGAAGTCTCTTCGCACCTTTGTATTGTTGCCTGGCTGGTATTGCATAACCTGCTGCACCTAATGTTAAACCTGTAGCACCTGCTAAAGCTATGTTACCTTTGCTTACTTTGTAGTCTTCACCAATAGTTTTCTTAGCTTTTTGTTTAATTATCTCTTCGCCTAGCTGTGCTGATGCAGCAACAGATCCTTCAAGGGTAGATGCCATGACACCTCGCTTGATAAGATTTTTTGTTATAGCTTTTAGTCCTTCTAGTGTACCAGCTTTAGTAGCTTGTATAGCAGCAGTACCAGTTCCAGCAGTCAGAGGAAGTGCTGCAACAGAAGCAAAAGTAGATGGCGCTGTAGCAACACCTTCCACGTAATCAAATATCTTAGCACCCCTATTATCTAACAGACCCTCGCCTTTAGCATTCTCAAAGGCTGAGTATAGTCTTGCGTAAGATTGCTTATCTGTTTCTTTTACGTTGTCATCACTTACAAAAAAGTAATCTCTACCCATGCTTACTTCGTTGGTATTCATTATACGAAAATGCTCTAGTATATCATATGTAACATCACTAGCTGATTTCTTTTTTATCTCTTCATCAGTGTAACCCTTCCTATCACTTTTAAGAAAGGTAATTGCATCTGAAAGAAAAGCTCTATCTTTTGTTAAATCAGATAGCTTTTTATCTTGCATCTTTTCAGGTGTATAATAATTACTCATCTAGTTCACTCGCTGGATTTTCTTTTAGATTTTTTTGTCTCGCTTTAATCATAGTTCTTATCATACGTATCATCTGCTCATTTGCTGGTATATTATTTTGATCTAACCAATCTTTTAAGATAGTATCATCTGGTCTACCTCTATCATCTATTTCTAAAAATACACTCATATCAGTAAACTCGTCTGCTAATTCATTAGCTACTTTTACGGCTGCACCAGCCACAGTAGAAGAATCAGTACTAGTCTTATCAATACCTAAGTCTATCTCCTCTGCACCGCCTTTAAAGTATTTCTTAGGAAAAAAACCAAATGCTTCTGCGCTTTCAAATCCTGTGGCAGGTAGCCCTGCTTCTTTAGCTTCGCTACGGCTCATCTGTTGATACTCTTCATACGTAATCTTAGAAGCTGCTTCTCTGTATGCATCTACTTTATCTATTCTTCTTTCGGTGACCTCGCTTACATTAGGTGTACCAAGATTTATACTATTATCTTCACCTGTTTCATTAGCGATTACAGCATCTATCATTTCATCTACTTCTGAAACATTAGCGTCACCACCTGTATTAAGTAGATCATCATTTGCTTCTGATGTAGTTGGTATTGTTCCTGATAATTCTTCAAACGGATCATCTTCACCATCCATTTCACCACTTACATTTAAAGACTCATTAGATACACTAGACCCACCTTCAGTTTTTTTACCTTTAGGTAGTTCAGCATCATTTCCTAATATCATGTTGATATATTCTGTAGTCAACACACCATGTTTATTTATTGACTCACTAATTAAACGTGATGCATTACCATCTTTCTCAGCTTCCTTAAATGCCTTAAAGTCTGCAGCAGTTTCTATGTAGGTCGTTAGCTTATTTAACGCAGCAATCCTTACTCTAGAACTTTCGTGTCCATACGTTGTAGCAAGTCTTAGCTCAATGTCTGCCATAGTGTTACCGCCCATCATTAATGAACCGTCTAGCTGTTCTGCATTATCTACTCCCATTGCAGCTTTAACTTCTTCCATAGTTTTAGCATTAGCAAGGCTTATATCTTCTGTACCTGTAAATTTACGTGTAAAATGTACTCTAAAGGTATTTGCTGTTCTATCGTAGTCAGCATCTTGATAATCAGTAATCTCAATGTTGTATATAGGTTTACCAGAAACGCCAGCCAAAGGTTTGTATCTCTCACCTGCTGATGCTTGGTACAACATCAAGTCTTTATATGGCACACCCATAACTGACATTGCGTTAAGCATATCATCAGCTTGGTTACGAGGGTTGATCATTAGTGTGTTAGCTAATGCTTTACCCCAAGAAGTATTAGCTTTAGCTTCTGACTTATCTGTTGGATCTTCTGCTAAATTATTAGCGTAACCCATAAAGATACTACGTACAGCTTGTTCGTTAGACATACCCTCTGGTAACTCTATATTGCTAGGTATATTTAGAGGACCAAGTATTTTTGCTTTATCTAGAGTTGCACCCTCTGGCATCTTAGCTTCTGCTTCTGCTACAGCAGCATATATCTGTGTGACATCATATGTCTGAGCCATAGATATAAACTCTTCAGGTGTAATGTTATATTCTTTTCCAAACGCATTCATCATTTCTACAGCAGCATCTGCTTCCGCTTTAGACTTAGCATACTTAGGAGCTAATCTTTTAGCTGATTCTAATGATTCATCAAATAGTACATCAAATCTATCTTGTCTTTTTTCTACTCCCTCAGTTAAGCCAGTAGCAAAACCATCAAGTAAACCTGCAGCAAATGCACCTCTAATAGCCATTACATATTCTCCTTAGACATAAGACCTTTTGGCTCAGTAGGCATAGCCTCTGCTTCAGGCTCTTCAGTTTTCATCAACTCTTCTTGTGCTTGTTCTGTTATTCTATCGCCCTCATCCATAGTGTTAGGCTTTACTTTTTCTGTTAATTTTCTAATCTTAGCTTCTAACACATTAGCTTTACGTTGTCTTTCTGCTTCATTATCAGTATCTAAATCATTCATTGACATCATGTAGTCTATGCCTGTTACCTCTGCTAAAGATTTAATATGATCTTCTACAAAAGGTTTTATAATAAGCTTTACATCTAGAGAATGCTCACCATCCATGACAGCTACTGTAAGCATAGAGCTTGCTACAACTGACACAGGTATTCCTATCTCTAACATTTCTAATATATTATCTACAGTACTCTCGTCTGTAAGTTGCTTCATATGAAACTCTAATGCGTCCATAGGTTCTGTTATTCTTGCAGGGTATTCCCAAGGAACGTTCTTAGGTTCTGACGTTAAGGACTGTCCTGGTATTGGTGCTTCTAGTGGGTGAACCATTTTATATTATCCTATTTAGTAAATCCAGCGCCAAAGTATAGTCCTACTATGGCTGATACAATGTGTGTGTCTAGTGGTGTGATCACAAAACCTTGTGCCATCTTCCACTGTATAGCTTCATCTGGTCCAAACAACCAACTCATAAAACCACCAGTAGCCTCAGTGTATCCTACATATACGCTTACTTCAGGATACCATACAGCGACTAGCTTTGGCAATACAATAATAGAGAACACAGCAGATAAAGCTATAAGCCTACGTGTCCACGCAAAGTGTGAGTCATTCTTACCTGCGTCACGAGCATCTTTAACTGCAGACTTCCTGAAGTTAGCACGTTCCATGAGCATGTCATTCTGTGCTTGCTTAGACTTTATTGACTGACCCCATATAGACATTACCCCACCTAGTACAGTGGAGAAAAGCATGGTGATTAGTTCTAGTGGTAATCCAAACATTAGTTATACATCTCTTCTCTTAGTGCGTTTGCTCTTCTAAATCTAGCATCTGCCACAGTAGTGCCGCCACTGTGACCTACTACTTGTGCTAGTTTTTCTGAGGTCAATCCATCTATAGTTTCTGAGACTCCATTTTCAGGGTTCATTCTATTTAAGAAAAAGTTTTTGTTAGGAAGTGTAAGATATGCCATTGCTACTGCTACTGCATGTTTAGGATCATTAACTAACTCAGGGCTACTAACTAAATCAAGACCTAGAATATCGCCTACTTTTTTATAATTATCACGACCACTTAACTGAATCAGTCCACGCCCCTTAAATGTTGAACCATCGCCAGCTTGAGTATTACCTAACTTACTACCAATTGCGTCTGCATCAGTACCATATATGAAGTCAAATATCTCATCACCTGAAGCAGTTGAACCTAAAGCCTCTATTTTTTGTTTTCGTCTTTTCCCTTTTGCAGTCAACGGTTTATCTACATCATTGTCTACATGCATATATTTATTGTCGGTTACAAAAACTCTAACGGCACTTTCTATGTCGTGTCCAACCTCAACCAAACCAGTTCCAGATTCTGCTTCAACAGTAGCTACAAATGCAGCAGCCCTCATAGGATCTTTAATATTTTTCTTTGACCAAGCTTTAAGTTTTTCAATATCTGGACGTGTGCCATCAGCGTTTAAAACATCATTTACTTTAATAGTTGCTTCCCTTGGATCTAAGGTATCAGGGTTTTGCATTGCTTTAATAGTTTCGTCATCTACTTGTCCTGATACAGGTATGTTGTTTTTGTACTGAAACGCTGCTAATGCCCTACTAGTTCCAGGGCCAAAATCTCCATCAACAGTTATTTCTAAGTATTTTTGAACACCTTTTATTTTAGCTGTTTCATCTGGAGAAAATAAATCTGGTCTAGCTTTTGGC
>Ga0070750_10000587_pt1 | contig 20145 bp, 26 predicted proteins | sample VirMetDEL_Nov_24_FD_77013 | JGI IMG/M metagenome (GOLD analysis project Ga0070750, IMG submission 77013) | Aqueous microbial communities from the Delaware River and Bay under freshwater to marine salinity gradient to study organic matter... | ecosystem: Environmental > Aquatic > Marine >...
CCGGATTGAGCGTTTAGGGAACGGTATTTATAGGATTTGTACGCCCGGTGGCGGTATGTGCGTGGATTGCACAAGCCGTCGTCGGGCGCAGTTAATTGAACGGATCTGGTTTCCCGCTGAGGATCGCTAGGGCTCGTTTGTAAAAAATCGAGTCGGTTTTGCCCGCACGTTCCAGGGCCTCTTTTACCTTTTTCCAGTTGTCAAAAGTGTGCTTATCCATGAGACTCATGAGTCTTACCCTGCTAATCTACTGTCGATCCACTCTTCGATCGCAGTTTCTCTTGCTTCGGTCCAGTATTCGCGACCTCTAAACCATTCGCGCCAAGGGTGGGCTGACTTATGGGAATTGCAACTTAAGCAACATGCGACGATGTTGGATTCGTGGGTCGGACCACCTTTTACTTTTGGGTGGACGTGATCTAACGTCGCGTTTTTGCCTAGGGGTTCGGCGCAATAGGCGCAGCAGTAGCCCCAGGCCGTCAAAACTTTTTCGCGGAAGCGCACCTTCGCGGCTTTCCGCGTGACGAGTTCGGTCTCGTCAATTTGGTGGTCCACTACCACCCTGAGCCAAGCAATGCCAAAAGGTTTGACTTGCAGCTAATTAAATTGTATCGGTATTTACCTTTACTTTTTATTTGGGATCAACTAGGATTGCCCACCCCGTTCCAGGGCCGTCGCATTCCCAGCGGCGCAGCCAATTGCTGCGGCTGTAATGCACGAACTTGCCGCTTTCTTGGGTGTTTGATTCATAGCCGCCCTTCAACATGTTGGCTTTACCGTTTGGGTCGTGGAAAATAAGGGCCTCTGGGGTGTAGCCCACACAGCAGCTCCAGTGGCCGCCGCCTTTGGGATCACCGATTGGTCCGTTATGTAGCCAGCCGACTGCAACGGGGCGGCCTGCATCGATCTCTTTTTCTAAAATCTCAGCCGTTCCATTGGTAATAAACCGGGGCTTTAAGCCGCACTCTCCAAGGGCATCGAGTTGCGCTCCAACGGATGTTGTATCGCCGAACTCGCTGCGGATAAGGTTATAGGCATCGTCGCTGCTGACTTCGCCGTAAAACTTGGCGATCATTGCGCAGCTACTTGAGAAGCATTCTCGATAGCCGGTGCCGGATGCGTTGTCCAGCTGGTATTCGTATGGAACGTCCAGAACTTTTTCGCTCGATCCGGTGGTCTCGTTTTCGTCCATTAGGCGGATTAGCTTCTCGGCATACTCTGGATCGGTTGCGTATCCTTCACGCACCAGGGCACGGGCGCAGTCTTCGCGGTTGGGTGCGTTGTTGACACCCCAGTAGCTTTTATAGTTTTTGTACCAGCGTTGGACGAGGTACTCGACGCAAGCGGTGATGCTTGGGAAGTCGATGAAGCTATCCGTAATCTCGATCCAGGTGCCGTCGATGTATTCGGAGGTGGAAGTCTCCGTTCCATCGCCCTTAAGGCCGAAGAAGTTGTTTTTGCCTGAAGTGTGGCGGCCCCAACCGGATTCCAGTGCCCATTGAGCAGCTACGCATTCCGGGTACTTTGCACCGGCTTGTTTTGCTGCTGCTTTGATGCCGTCCCAGCTGTTTTCACCCTTTGGGTCAACGGCGGATTTCCATGTTGCGTACCAGGGCTGGTCGCGGTCGAAAGCGGTTGGGTTGGATTTGAGGATGAGCTGCTCGAGTTCAATCAGCGCAGCGTTTTGGTGCGGTAACGCTTGGTAATAGCGGAACAGATCACTCAGGCGGATCGGTTTTTGCGTCATCGCTCCAGGGAGAATGGATGCTCATTTTCCACCCGTCCTCTTTGTAGACGGGTGTGGGTGGTTCGTCGGGGGCTGTTGCACGCCAAATTTCAATGGCGGTGTCCAGACGGTGCTTCAAGGTTGCGTGGAATTTACGCTTTGCAATCGCGCGTTCCACGGCAGACCATGCGGAGCGGGTGCTAAATCTTACGATCCAGCGGCCATCCGGCGGGGTCAGTTCTTTTTTGGCTTGATGGAGCGGAGTGCGGTGAAGATCAGTTGGATTACGGAGTTATCTTTGAGTTTGCTCATTCCGATGAGTTCAGATGCTGCTGCCAGAACAACCCAGAATGCTGGGTGGGCAATGATTTCTTCGAGGTGCATGGTAGTGAACCCTTGTGCTTCAATACTAGCTATCGCGGTTCTCGAGAATTGTCAGGCGGTGATCGTGGCTGCTCAGTTTGCTATAAATCTCCTTGCGGTCGGATTTCATGTCTTGGTGTAGTTCCTCTAGCTTTCCGGCGATGCTTTCCACCGCCATTGTTAGGCGGATTACGGCGTCTCGCGATTCGCTGGTACGGCGGCTGAAGCCAGATGCGGACGCACCAGCAACACCGATGCAGGCTCCTATAGCTGCGGCGGCAATTTCAATCACAGCTATAGAACATCTGTTTTTATTTTATCGGCACTGCTGCCGTTGGCGTAACCGCTCAACCTCAGCTTGCAATACATGGATAGCGCTATCTTGCTTTACGTCATCAGGTAATGCGCCCATCTCGCCGCGAGGCCATTTGATGCGAAACTCAGTGTTCTGATCGACGTTCATGTGCATTTTGGTGATTTCATGCTCCAAGTGATAAATCTTGGAGTGAATCCCGGATGCCCACCAAACAGCAATACCAGCCTGAACAGCAAGCGCAAGGATGCCTCCTATTAACTCAATGTTGATTCTGTCCATCCAGCCTTCACAGCTAGAAATACTTTATCGGCCTTGACCACGAGGAAGTTTGCGGCTCCCCCGTGGGCGGCTGTGTTGACCGTTGCCTTGACGGGTTTTCTTAGGCTTTCCTTGAATAAAGGTCAGCCCATTTAAGCTTTTAGGCTTTGCCATCAGTCGTTACGCGAGCTGGATAAGTGCGGGATTTAGTTGCCATTAACTAGGTTCTTGAGGCCAAATAACATTATGCGGAAACCCGTCTTGCGTAGTGATGTCGCGTAAAGCTTGACGATACTCAGCCCATACCTGCGGATACTGAACACCTAAACCATCAATTGCTGCACGTTCCATCTCATAAACAACACGCCAATCAGTCAGCGACAGCTTTGTATTCCGCTCTTGACGTACTTCAACTGTTCTCGCGGCTGTTCGTTCAGCAATTTCATCTGCGGAAGCGTTGGTGACTTCCCAAGTCATTACCCATTTGCCGTTTTCAAGCGTAGGGTTGACTTGATTGCAATTTTCTGTTGCGTAGTCAAACGAAGGCGCCGAACGCTCAACGACTGGAAATACGTTCCAAGCGGCCAATAGGTCAGCACTTGGGTTGCGTGGAAAACTTGTAGACGGGTTGTCTCGTCTCAAATCGCCGATTGAGTAGGGGAAAATCTCGACGGTTTGATTGGGGGCTAAAACGTACATGGTTCAGAGAACCAAAAGAGCTAGCTTAGTCTAAACCCGATACCAGTGAAAGAGTTTGCCGCCGCTGATCTTACAACTGTTGCGCTTGCATTGCTCGCGGTTGTGTCATAGAAACCATTTACAGAGAAGAAACTACTACTTCGGCCAGGACCAACTTTTGTATAACCGGTTGGAGCAGTTATGGTCGCAGACCAGGCCCTGTCAACAGCTGTAAGTATCGCAACATCACCAAGAGTGGTGGCCGCTGGTGGTGTGATGGTCAAATTAGCTGTGGTTGTTGTTGCCCAGCTACCCACAGATACAGTGGTTTTATCGGTGCCGTCGTAGATTACAGCAATTCCATCGCCCCCGGAAAAAGTTAGCGTTGCACTTTCTGTGCCGTTGCAAACGCGATAATACGTGTTATTCCAATAACCTCCAGTACTAAGTGTTGTGCCAATCTGCGTGTAACCCGCTGTTGTCATTGTCGCTGGGTTGTAAACCAACTGAACAACAATGATATTTCCTGCAGCAGGAGTAACTGGTAATGTCATATCGTGACTTGCACCAATTCCGCCCGGATTAGTAACGGCGCCAGTCGCGTAAACATTACCTTGCGGCAAAGGCGTAGAAACTACACCAGCAGCGCCAAGGGCAATACGTTGGGAAATCGGATCCATCAGAAATCAGTTGGTGTAATCAACCAAAGAAGAACCGCGCACAGTTGTTCCGCCGTCAGAAGTGACGAATATAAAAAGATGCGTGCGGGCATCTGTCAGTGTTGGCGCGGTCTGGCCTGCATCACCGTTCCAGTAGACAGAGGATGGCCAAGTGATCGCAGTTGACGAGCCTGTCAATGTTAGTTCAAGAGTGAACGCAAAAGCAGTGCCAGAAGAAGGAATATTACTAAAAGTAATTGTCGAAGACGTGCTGATAGATTTTGTGAAGTAATTTCCACTTGAACAATCAACATCAAGAGCTGCCATCGCTTCGGCGGTTTGCTCATAAGGACCATCAACACTTAAACCTGCACTTAAAGTTTGCTCCGAGGAAAACGTATTAGCTGCATTCGTCTTGGCGACGTTCGCACCATTCGCCGCTGAAGTTAAACGGCCTTGCGCATCGACAGTAATATCTGCTGCCGTATAACTACCGGCGGTTACAGCGGTGTCATCAAGATCAACGGTAATTGATCCGCTGCTTGTGATCGGACCACCGCTAGAAGTCAGTCCGGTTCCGCCAGTAACGTCAACACTGGTAACTGTGCCACCAGAACCAGTAGCAGCAATTTCAATTGTTCCGCTGCCGTTAGTAATCGTGACGCCAGAGCCAGCAGTAAGAGTCGCTTTGCTCAGTGTGTTGCCGGTGCTATTGCCAATCAGCAGCTCACCGTCGGTGTAAGTGCTTTGGCCCGTGCCGCCATACGCCGGATCTACTGCGGTGCCGTTCCAGGTGCCGGTGGCAATCGTACCAACGCTGGTAAGGCTTGATCCTGTTACGCCACTGCCGAGAGTCGTGGCGTTAAGGACTGAAGTGCCGTTGATATAGATCTCTTTGCCGGTAGCAAGATCAATATGCTCGCTAAACGTCCAGGCATCAGTCGAATCGACCCAGTTGATCGTTTTATCGGTCGCGCCCTTCAATGTGATGCCGCCGCCGTCAGCAGTGACATCTGTTGGGGTGCCAACGACACCCATTTCAATGTTTTTATCCTTTACCGCTAGCGTTGTTGTGTCGATAGTCGTTGTTGTGCCTTGGACCGTAAGGTCAGCAGTGATAATCAGCGAACCTGTAATGGTTCCACCTGTTGTCTGAAGAGCACTATCTGCCCTGTCGTAAGCGAGCTTGACGCTGTTGGCGGTCGCAGCAGTTGTAGTGCTAGTTGAATCAGTGGCGTCCGTTAGCTGGACCGTGCCACGGTCTGTGGTTGTTGCGGCTTCAATAATGTCGCCGTCTAAAGTGCCGCTGCTGATTAGGCCATAGCCGTAACGAACCAGCTCGACTGACGTGATCTTCTTGGTCTCGCTTGCCGAGGTATCGACAACGGCTAATACGTCATTGTTGGCGAGGGACGTTCCAGCGAGGCTATTTAGCTGTGAGATCTTAAGATCAGCCATGGTTTAGCCCTCGTCGTAAAGCAAGCGTCCTGTACCAGATTCTAGGTCTAGTGCGCTCGTATCTTCTTGGAGCAGCAGATCACCCGCGACGCTGCCGCCTCGGCTATATCGCAGCTTGATCTCACCTGTAGTGACAAATTCAATCGTTGACTCGATCGCGTCGGACGGGGAAAACGAAATTCCGACGTTAGTAATCAGGCCCTCAATTAAATAGAACAACTGCGTTTCATCGCTTGGGTCCGGTCCATCGGTCGTTGATCTGTAATCAGCTCGCTTGATGGTCAGGGCTGCGCTGAAGTTGCTGCCCAGCTTTTGGCGAAGGATTAGCTCATGGATGTACTGAGATACTTCGGTGTCGCTGCGTTCACCGAAGTCCCAAAAACATGTAAACCGACCTCGACCGGAGATAAGACCGCTGATCTGACTCGAAAACTCTTCTCCCAGCGCCGTAACGTCAAGAGAAGCACGGCTTGTGCTCAGCTCGTAGGAACTGACATTACCTAGCGTCTTGTACCCAGACTCAGCAACGCGGGCAGAAATCGGGTAGCTGCTGCCGGGTGTTTGCAGTGGTACGGCGTCGTCAACATTGCTATTAACGGCATCGCCAAAATTGCGGAATAACCGAATGCCGCCGACCGCATCGACGTTGACGTACCAGGCACCGGCAGGAGCTTGGCCCGGTGGGCTAAAACCGGAGGCGTCGATAAAGTCGAGATCTCCGCCGCCGTCAGTACGGCTGATCTCTATGTAGTCGCCTGTAATGAAAGTCGTATTTGGGAAATCAAAGCTGAAGCGCTTTTGAGCGACGTTTACGTCAGCTGGGTCGAGAGTTGAAGCGTATGACGTTCCACCGGAGCGCTGAAGCGAAACTAGACCTGCATCACCTAGATAAACCGCCATGATTAACCACCAATCGTTGCAGTCGTTAGATTGCCGGTCACTTGAAAGCTTAGCCGAGCCGTTACAACCTGCCCAACTGCAGCACTGATGCTAGCTTCCGTAAAAAGCACAGTTGCTTGAACTTGTCTATCGCTAGCTAACTGAAGCAAGAGCGTATTGGTAGAGGTTGCTGGGGTGTCGCTAGTCCTAAAGACGTTGGACAGCAATGAGGACATCGCCAACGCTCCAGCGCTGTCTTCGTAGTACAAAGCAGTGCATTGACCGTTGTATTCTTGGCGCCCGTAGATAAACGTTCTGGCGTTATCACCTGTCGTCGTGGTTTCGAGTGCTTCGGCTGCGCCACTGATTGACCAGCTACTGATCTTGGCTACTTCCGTTCCATCAACGAGTAACGCGCCGTCGGCACCTGTAAAGTAAGTTGCCATCAGGCTGCCACACCTAGTAATTCAATACTAACGCTTTGATAACCGGGCCGACCGTAAGTCACCTGTGGTGGAGCGCTGTAACGCCAAGCGTTGTCTGATTCGTTTGTGTAGCTGTAAGAGCCCTGACCAGCAAATACCTCAGCCGGAAGGTCAAAAGTGCCGTAAGTGGTGCCGTTAGCGGCGTAGTGATCAGTAATTGATTTGCCCTGAGCTTCAGTAATGTTGCTAAATGTCAGGGATAAACGCTGCTTTGTTGTCCTAGAACCATGGACAAAACGTACCTCAATTCCGTCCAGCGACTCGTAAAGAGACTGAGGGCGTTCGCCCGGAGACCACACGCGAGTGCTTGGTTCGATCGACGGGAAGATGCTCATGTCTCAATCGTAAAAGAGCCCGAGATTATGCTGTTACTGATAATGCTAGCGTTCGACCCATCAACAGGGAAGTGCTCTGCTTCTATCTCGTAGATGCCATCCTCGCCAGCGGTTACCGAAGAAACTAGGTAGTAATCCGACTCGGTCGTATTGTCGCCTTCGCTGTTTACACGATTCAGGGTTACGGTGATTAAATCATAAGGCGCAGTAAAGTTAGTTTGAAGGTTTCTAGGAGTCCTGAACTTTACTACATGGGTGCTGTACCTTCTTGTGGCCAGTAGATATTTGGCGAATATGGTGGCGTGATCCGCGTTTGTGCAAAACTCAGTCATATCGAAAGATTCTTCCGGCGCGTCCTCGTCATAGTCCGAATAACGAACTTTTGTCGTCTTGCTTGTTTCAACGCCGTATTCATCTTGTCCTCGCCAAGATACCAGCACTTGGAAAGGCTTTCGCTGCTCACTGTCAATGTAGGTTTTTAGGTACGAACCAGCGATAAGTGCATTCGCGAAGCGGTCTTCCCTTGTCTCGGTATCATTAAAACTTTCGTTGACTGAGCTACTCAAATCTCCGGTGTTTATGGTGTAGTCCGTATTTAGAGGTAGTAAAGGCACAGCGCGATGGAGCCCTAATTCCACAAAAATCCCGCACAAGAAGTAGGGTGCTATTTGTTGAGCCCAGCTAGAGAAATTGGTTGTTGTCGGTAAAACACCGTTGTACCTTATGTTGTACGTGTTATGAAAACCGGCACCTATTGCAGCATCGTAAGCAATGAAAGCGCTATCTCCATCTGAATCGTAGTCATTGGCTTGAGGTTCAGAAGAGATATTTCGCCCTCCCCATAACAGGAGATCAATAAACTTATCGCTAGCCCCGAAAGTCTTAGTAAGAGGTGAACCTCCCGGCGTGGGCTCCCGGAATTTCCATACCCGCAAACCATCCTCGACAAAAGCATGAAGCTGTTTTAGATCGCTAGGGCTGCTGTAGCTTCTGCTTGGATCATATAGATTACCTTCAATGACCAGTAGCGATAAATCGTAATAGCTACTTGTTCGATCGTGGCTTGTTGGGAAAGTATTGTTTTGTTGAACCTCAAGCAAAATAGCTTCTGGAACTGTTCCTGCGCCAACAACACCTGTATTTTCAATCGAATATATGTACGCACCAGCAGTAACCGTATCTGTGATGGTTGAAATTGCGCCGGTGCTGCTTGTTGTGAAGGATCCAACGGTTGTAACTGTTCCGCCGATGCCGTCGAGCGACATTCTTTTAACTGTTACGCCGTAGGTTGAAAACGTGCCACTGGCACCTGGTACGTGAAATGGTTTTGCACGGAAGGTTACGCTTGTGGCATAATTGCCCACTGTGTTGTAGATAACTTTACTTCCACTTGAATTGCCTAAAGATTCGATTGCGGTGAAGAAATTAGTATGATCGCAAGTGATGTCGTAACTACTTATCGGACAAACAGCAGAATCGCCGGAGTAAACGACATTGAAGGTAAACCCCGAACTTGCGAGTGCCGATAAGCGTGTCTTTCCTACAAAAAAGTTTGAGTAACTTAGGGTTGCCCAAGCCTCTCCTTGTGAAAAAGCGTAGATAAAAGTTCTGTCGAAATTCTTAGATCCTGCGTCTAGCAAGGGGAAACTTACCCATACGCCTCCAGCATTGTTTACCCTGTCGCAGAACACAACAGGCATTGTGTCGCCAGCAGATGCCCAGGATTGGGCTTTGTCCAGACTTTCGTAGGGCGAGTAGTCCAGCGAGACAATGTTTTCAAGGCGCGTTTGCCCGCTGTTTACCTGCGTTGCTCGGTTGCCGGGAGGCGTAGTCGACCGCACAGAACCGCCATAGGTAGGCAGCTTTACTGTCGGCAGCTTTACTGTCGGCAGCTTTACTGTCGGCAGTTTTACTGTCGGAGTCCTTACCGTTGGCTGATTAGAAGTCATTTACTTATCGCGGAAGGACAAAGGCGACAGAACGGTCCAGGGGATCTTCCTCCCCGGAAAGTCCGAATCCACTGTTTTAGCGTAGGTCTCCACCTCAAGCGTGATACTCGAAAAGTCTGTTGATCCTCTGGCGGCCTTACCCGCTATGTACGAGAAGCTGTTAAAGGTTGAAGGATTCTCCAAACCCTCAGTAGCAGACCAGCGAAACATGGCTTGAGCGACATATAACTTGTTTTCAATGGCGTTTTCCACTATGTCTATGTATTCGACTGTCGCTGGAAATGTAAGAGAAAACGATTGATAAAGCGAGCTTTTTGATGTCGTGACGGCGCTGCCCTTAAAAGGCGCGTGAGTATAGGTTGTTGAGCCTATCACCGTTGGGTCAGGAAAGTAATTCTGAAACTCGTGTAAAAGAGGGTCGCCGATTGTATAAGGCGAAGGATAGATCTGAATAGTCGTAAGGACGCCACGTACTGCCATCAACCCACCCCTAAGTCACGACGCGCACCACCACTGGAGGTGATCATCTTAAGTGCCATCTCGGCGCCCTGTGTGCTAGCCGATTGTAGCCCTGCCACAAAGTCGCTCTGGTTTACGTAGTTTTGACCGTCCATGTTCATCACTGGTCCGGTCGTCACGTTTACCGTGGGATTGACTGACGCGGAACCCTGATTTCCGCCTGATGGGCTATACCGCAGCATCGCGCTGGCCCTCCTAGCTTCGCTAGTAGTTCTAGTAGTTCGAGGGTTAGTTAGAGACTCTTTTGGCCTCGTCGCTATCTGCAGGTTTCGCTCTCGTTGCGCTTTCTCAAGCGCTCCAACCATCTCCTCGACAGATTTAAAGTTACCCCTGCCTTGTACTCTTGCCTTAATATCTGGATCAATTGGCATACTAGTCGTTACTGTACTGGTTCGAGTTGCACCCAACTTGCCTCTTTCGTAGCCCTCATCTTGGCTCACCACAGTAGTTTTTCCTGTTCTCTTTTTAGCTGTACTGCTAGCTTCACTTTGAACTGATTTTGTTGCAGCTGCTACGGTGTAAAGCTCCTTTTGTGCAGATACTGAACGCGCCAGGAACGCTGCTCGTTTTTGCTCAGCTGCCGAAGCCTCGATTGCTTCGATCTTGCCTTGTAAGGTGTAACCAGCGGCTAGCTTTTGGTTCTTCGCGATTTCGCGGGTAGTCGCTAACTGCTGATCAGCGGCTGCGACCATCTCTTCAGCGATCTTTAGTGTTGACTGCTCTTGAGCGTGTATTCGATCCAAAGCAGCTTTGCGTAAACCAAGATCTTTGATGCTTTGCGCTTCAAGTTTCAGGCTCTCTACCTGCAACTGAATACGCTTGACTTCAAAGTCAACCTGCTTACGGGCCGCTTCAGCTTTTGCGACGCCTTGGTCGATGGAGAGAAGGTTATTTTGATGCTCAATTCGAGCTTGTCGAATCTGCCTTTGGGCAATCTGATCAATGATTTCACCGCGAACGATATGGCTGCCGTTGATGCTGTTGAGTTGATCAAGCTGTCGCTGTAAGCGGCTCTCTTCTAAATCAAGCCTTGCGCTGACTAGATCGTTGCGGGAACGCTCCAGGTCAAGAATGCCATCGATACTTCTTTGCTGGATGCTGAAGATCTTTATTTCGCCTTCCAGTGTCGCCTCTCTGGCTTTAAGGTATTCGTTGATGTCTTGGTACTTCCCTTTTATTTCTTCAAGTTCTATTTGTTGCTGCTCCAAGAGGTAATTTTGGTTATTCTGTTTCTGTTCTTGTTCTTCGAGTTGATCCAATAGTGTAAATCGTTCCTCTATTTCTTTGCCGGTTAGACCGGCTGTTTCTATACGTGCCAGGCGAGTTTTTTCCTCAAATTCTTGTTCAATCTTTTTCTGCCGGATCTGGTAATCCAGCATTGCGTTGTGCTCCTTATCGGCGGTGGAGCGCGCAGATACTCGCTGACTTTCTAATGTGAGTATTTCCGCATTTGAAGTCAATTCACGCTTGAGCCCATCGTTGGTTTTTATTACTGCGGCTATACGCTTTTCGGTTTCTTCGGTAACAGACTGTGTATCCCCAATCTGCTGTTTTATGAGGTCTTGCGCAAACTTTAGAGGCCCAATAATAGGGTTTAGGTATTGATGCCATGAGCCGAAACTAGGGCCTATCTGATTGTTGAGTTTTAATATGTCTTTAGACAGGTCGAGAATAAGTGTAAATGAATCAATGATTGGCTCAACGTAAGATCCTAGATATGCTGACGTTACTGCGATGAGTTCGTTCCAGGTGTTGGTCAGTCGATTAACACTCTCGGAGATTGACTCTACTTTTCCTGGTGCTATGCCCAGCTGATTTGCAACTTGTTCGGCGGCAAACTCCTGTGCTTGTAGTGCCTCTCCGGACTCAGTTAAGCGGCGAACTGTGGTCTCAAGGTCTGCGTTTACATAAACTACGCTATCGCGTAGCGCATTCATATCCAACTTATCGAGTGCATTACCTATGTCCGCAATCCGCTTGACGGCGTCTTCTAGTTGTTGGCCGAGAGCGGAACCTATGATCTGGCCGCCAAAGCCGGTGCCAGCAAACGAACCAAGCAAGCCACCGGCAACTTGACCAGGGCCGCCGCCAAACAGAAGTGGGAAGCCTGCGCCGAGCATCAAGTTTTCGGCTTGCTTGCCTCTATCGGCTTTGGCACTCTGTTTAGCTTTTGTTCTTTTGCTTAGCTCTTGGTCGAAGCGGTTAAGAGCCTCCTTATCTTTTGCGATCCTGTCCTTAAAAACCTTATCGTTACTTTTTAGTCTTGCTTGTGCGTATTTTAAATCATTATTTATTTGTTCGTTTAGTAAAGCCCTCTCTTGTACCCGACGTTGATTGATTTCTTTGATCGACTGCTGTTCAGCAAGAGCTGTTCTGACTTGAGAGGCACCGGCAGCCGGATCAAAGCCCGCCGCAGGCTGAGGGCCGTATTCAGTTGCTGTGAAACCTGTGGCTTGGCGTGCGACGCGGGCCAGTTCTTTTTGTTTACTTATTTGTTGGTCAATAAGTCTGTTTGTTAGTTCTTGAGCACCATTTGCTTTACCTAAAGCAGCGACGTATTGGTTAATAGCGGAGCTGTAATTGCCTGTTGCCTGACCGGCGCTATTTAGGCGGATCCGGGTCTTGCTTAAGTTTTCCTGGGCATCTTGTAGAGCTTTATTGTATGTGTTTATACTTGCTACGGTCTTTGAGCCGAATACTTCTCTACTGTTTACGCGATCAATATCTGTAGATAGCCTGTCTATCTTGCTGCGTAATTCGTCGAGCTGCTTGGTGCCCTTTACGCCGATTTGTATCTCTGTCTTGTAAGCCACGGCGCGGCACTAGATCCTCAGCTAAGTCTAGCGACCGCGGCGTTTGGCTTTCTCGTACGCTTTGTTCTCTTGGTCTGCTTTATACGAGTAGTAGGCGTGCCAGCCAAGCAGTTCTTCCTGGGTCATTCGGGACTGAAGCTCGCCAAGCGTCATCTTCAGTTCGGTTGCCAGAAAGAACTGGAATTGCAGAGCGTGATTTTTTTCGATCTCACTCTGCAGTGCTTTTCATGTCGGCATCAACATCCGAGTCCTCATTCAAAATAGCCAGCATCAAAGCCTGCAGATCCCTGTCCTTGACTTCGTTCTTCAAAACGTCGATCTCACCAGGTCTGAACAGCTTTTGGCCGCTGTCGTCGATGGCCTTGTTGATCAGTAGCTGGAGCGCAAAAGCGGTGGCATCCTCCGATTTGGCTTGGCGTTGAGCACGCTCACGCTCTGCCATCGTCAGGGGAGTAAACCAAAGCTCAAAAGTCGATCCATCCGATAACTCGACTTCCTTTTTGATCGGCTCCATGTTGGCAGCCTTGCGGAGGCGATCAATTGCGCGAAGTGCGACAGGCATTGAAATAATTGTGTATGTGATTAGTGTAGCGGTTTACAGCAAAAAGCCCCGGTAAAACCGGGGCGATTGCCATCTGCCTTGTAACAGCTTATTAGGACTTGCTGAAGTCGAAGGTAGGTGCGGCACTTGGACGGAAGGCGATCTCGACGCTTTGACCATCGTCGGGGTTCACGGTGAGGCTGGCGGAAGTCAGAATCACAGGAACAGTGACGGAACGGCTTTGGGTGTCGTCCACAGAACCGGAGCTGATGATGCGGTCGATGTACAGCTTCATCTCGGCGCCGTTCTGCTCGCGCTCGATTACGTCCTCGATCAGGCGACTGGAGAGCAGGGTGTCATCATCGGTGGTATAAACGGTGGCTGAGCCGGAACCGTCAGCAAAACCAGGGATGTAAGCCCGGAAAGGAGCAGTGCCGGTAACAGTCTGACCAATCGTGGTGACATCGATCTCAGAGCGGGTGATCTCAAAGCTCCACTCGCGAACCTGGCCAACTGCAGCAGCAGCGGTATAGCTGATGCTTGCAGTGTCGGAACCGAATCCGGTAGGGGCTGCAGTTGCAGTCTCCTCCGAACCACCCGCAGTTGAGCTGAGGGTCATCACACCGGTTGCCTCGTCATAGGTCAACACGTAGTAATCACCAGCAGCAATTGCGCCAGTGGTGGTCGCTCCAGCGGGGTAGGCCAGGGTCACGGGGTCGTTAACCCGGAAACCCAGATAGGAGCCGACGGTGATGTCGCCGCCAGTGGCAGGGAACGCGGAAGCGGTGAGGGTGGTAACAGAAGTTCCGGCTGGTTTGTAATACAGGGCGCCGGAGGTGCCCGAGAGGACGGTTGCCATAGGTAAGACCTATCGGTAGGGTGTCGCGGGCACAGCCCGGCTAACTCTAGGTTAGCCGATGTTGCTATTTACGAAATAACCTGCGCCGTAAAGTCTGTCTCAATGCGAGAAATAAAATAAGGCGTAAACGCAAGCCTAGATTCCTGGTCCGTTGATCCGGTGCCGAAGCTAGGACCATCAATTGATCCAGTACGGACGTAAATACCGCTACCCGGTTTTCCGGTGGCGTTTATCGTTGATAATGCGGTGAAAGCCGTGTTGATTAGCGTTTGGTTGCGACCGGGGCCTTTGCCTTTTTCGCTATAGGCGCGGACTACTACAATCCCACGCACCAGGTCAGTTTGGCCTGTCAAAGTTGCTTCGGTGGTTAAGCCAAATTGGATGTTGACTTCGATAAATTCGGAGTCGCCATCGGATGCTGTGTTTAGTACGTTGTCAAAGTAAATGGGTACGGCGGGGCTCAGTGCGTTATACGCCGTGTAAAGCGGGGATTCAAACTTGGCGCGAATACCTTGATAGTTCACTTAAACCCCCTAGAACCCCTCAATACCTTATCCATTGTAATTTGGACGGTTTTATCGAACTCCCCAGCTCGGACGTACTTGGTGAACCAGTCCAGTTCTGCGGTGCGGCGGTTGCCCCCTGCGCCGGAGATGTCGCCTCGGACTCCACCGGGTCGGCGCTTGCCGACTTTGTCGATTGGTTTGATTGGGTCGTCGTCAAAATTTGACAACCCAGGGCTAAATGGCGCTAAGTCAGCCGCTTGATCTGCGTAGGGTGAAAAGTTGGAGATGCTGAAAACCAGCTTATTCTTTGTTAAAAAACTGCGCGTGACCTGACGACCCGACAGTGATGGCGTGTAAATCGGTTGGGGTTTTCCTTCTGCACCAGTGCCTTTTTTGGTGCGGTCTGGGGTATCGATTTGCCAGGAGTTAGAGAACTTTCCGGTCCAGCCAGGACCGATTTTTTGTAGATCTCTTACTGCTCGCTCGACTGCAGCTTTTGGGCCGTTATAAACAGTCGTTGCGGCTATACGGTCGAGATCTTTGCTCAACTTATTGAGTTCATTTAGGAAACCCTTGGCCATTACTGCGGCCTCACTACGAGAATATGCAGGATTGCTTGCTCGCCTCGGTAAATATCAACGTCGACGATCCGTCCCACCCGAGTGGATCCGGCTTCGTCGTATTCGAGACGGTCGCGCACGTTCGGGTAGTAGTCACCAAGCTCGGAATTGCCAATGATCACCTTAATATCGGTGGTTTGGTACTGACCACGGAACTCTTTTGGGTTCAGTTTGGTGATGATGCCTTTGACAGTGACGTTGGTTTCACTGCCGCTGATCGTTCCAGTGGCTGGATCGTAGGTTTCGGTTGTTGCCGCTTTGACGTACGTAAGGTTTTGACCCCACTTGTTCAAAAGTGGGGCGGGGATACCCTTGAAAACGTCGTCAATGAGTGACATCTCAACCCCTCACAACACGGACTTGGTAGCTGCCGGAGCCGCCGATTGTGTACGCGCCAAGGTAAGACTGCAGCCAGGGGTAAACGTCGAAGACGTTGTTGATTGTGCCGACTGCTTGGCTTTGTTTGCTGTATTTCACTTCCAGCTCGCCTAGCTTCACCTCGTCGTAGATGCCCTCGGTGCCGGTATTGCCGGTTACGGCGTCTGGATCGTTTGCTAGGGCACGGGCCAGCTCATAGGTTGCGTATTTGATTTCGGCGGGGATTGCGCTGCAGACCAGCTCGATGCGGTCGACGTGGTAATTGTTGCGGGGCCAGCTCAAAGCTTGGCTTGTGCTGCAGCGGTCGCCGTAGAAATTAAGGCTGTCGATCCAGCGGGTTGCTGAGATTAGAGAGCGGTTCTTTTGGTCGTCGGTTTTATCGTCCCAGGTGCTGCTTTCGGGTGTGGTTTCAAAGTACGAGTTTGCCTCAGCCAGCGTTACGTAGCTGTTGGAGGAGGCCCCCTTTAATGTGGCGTCGATTACTGCGGCCACCGCTCTACACAAAAAAGACTTTGTTTTAGTGTAGCGGCAACAAAAAAGCCCCACCGAAGTGGGGCCTTAGTCGACTTAGTTCGGTTATCAGGCGATAACGGAGGTGTCGAGGGGGCTGTTGACGGTGAGCTGAACCATGGGGATCAGGTCGATGTCGTAGGTGGCGCTCCAGTTGCCTGCGGTGGCCAGACCGGTGTTGGTCGGGTTGTCGCCTGCGTTGGTCCACTTGGTGCCCATCACGTGGTAGGCGGTGTGGTAATCCACGGAGAGGACGTCCTGCTTCGAGAGCACGTTGCGGTCGGCTTCGATGCGGAGATCCTGCTGCACACCCTCGAGGATCGTGCCACGCTTGGTCAGGTAGCAGTAGAACTCGATTTGGTGGGTCGAGGTGCCAGGAGCCACGGTGTTCACCGAGGGATCCATGATCACGTCGCAACCGGCGAATTGGCCGATGGAACGGGCGCCAACGCCCACGCCGCCGCCGCCCCAGACCACAGCGCCGGATGCGGCGAGTGCAGAGGTGGAGAAGGTCAGCAGGCCCACCTGATACAGGTAGAAGCCCACGGAGGGGTGGACAACCAGCACGTCCAGTTCGTCGCCGCGCTCACCCAGAAGGGCACGGGCACGGGCTACGGAGGCGCCGGTCAGGAAGTTGTCCTCGTCCGCGCCAGAGGCAGCAGCAACACCCAAGTCAAGGGCGTTGGCGCTCAGAGCGGTGCCGAACAGACCGGCAAGCTGGGAGAACAGACGCTCGCTGTTCTTCTTGTTGATTGCATCGGCAAGCTGGTTGCGGATGTGACCCATGGGATCCTCACCAGCAGCAAGCATTGCCACGTCATCCACGGCATACGCGAAACCGCGATGGCAGATGGTTGCAATTTGGGTGGCGGTGCCGATCTTCTGAGGAGTCAGATAGCCAGCAGTTGAGGTGCCCCAGGTTGCCGTTCCATCCATGATCTCCTCGGTGGGAGACACAGGGTTGAACTCAGGAACCTGAATCCGGGTGCCGCCTTCGCGGGCATCCAGCAGGGGGTTGCGAGCAACAGCACCGCTCTTCAGGAACAGGCTGCGCTCTTTGATTGCCTCAGACACATAGGTGCTGAGATTATTCCTTTTTACGATGTCCGCGAGAAGGACACCGCCGGAATAATTCTGAAATGGTGCGGCCATTTTAGAAAACCAACGTCAAGGTGTTTGCGGGGTCCAAGTCACGGACTTGGTGAGGCAACGTCCCACGGGGACTACAGGGAAGCCTCTCTCTTCAGCACGGCTGCGAGTTCGGGTTCCTGTGCTTCTAGTTGCATTTGCCTCGTTATGTTAATACTACCGTCCTTCCAGGGGTTAGCCATTCCTGGTGCAATCGCTGAGTTCGGTGTGGGTTTTGCGCCCATACCTGCAGCGGTGCTTGGTTTGAAATGGTGTTCGTAGCCCGATCCAGGGTTCTTTAAGTTATTCAAATAGGTGCTGATGTCCTGTTCGACACCGCCCTGCAATACGACTACTTTGCCGTCTGCATTTTTCTGTAGATTGTTTTGCAAAAGCATCAACATTTGGTCGGAGTTGATGGCTCCGGCTTGGTTGATTGCGGATAATGCGCTTGCTTTTGTTGCGGCCTGTTCGTTGGAAATTCGTAGGTCGTCAAGCTGGCGTTCCAGGTCGGAGATGCGGAGGTCTTTGTCCTGGGCCGTTTTGTTGGCTTCTTCCCAGAGGTCTTTCCATTGGCCCTGGTCTTCCAACGTCTTTTTGCGTTGGTCGTCCTGCTTCTTGTAGACCTCGTCGAGTTTGGATTTGATGCCTTGGAAACGTTCCTCGGCTTCGGCGGCTTGCTGCTTGAAGGCGGCTAGCTGGGTTTCGTACTCGGCGCGGATTGAAGCGGTTGGGTCGGGTTGTGAAGCGGTGTCGGCTCCAGCCACGGGCTGGTCAGGGCTCGCCACGGGCGTGTCCTGGATGACTTGCTCTTCCATGCTCAGTATTCGTCTGGGGTGGTTACGGGTGTGGAGTCAATTGACTTGGTCCGGCGCTTTGCGCGGGGCTCGGACTTCACCTCTTTAGGTTTGTCCTTCTCATACAGATTCGCAGCGCGGAGTTCTACAAGTTCCCACTTGTATGTCCCATCGGGCTGCAGAACCTTGTCAAGTGATTCGGCCATGACAAGTTTTATTGGCAGTATTAGTCTACTGCACTACTTACTAAACGCTTTCGTTCGCAGTTGGTAGCACCTCGCCACGCACCAGCACCTGGCGGAACTCGTCGCGATCTAGGACACCTTGGTCGAAGAGGGAGGTTAGTGCGGTGATGTCTTGGCCGATCAGTTTGTCGATGTCGAAGTCGCGGCTGATGCTTACTTTCGGTGGTTCGAGTCCTAAGTAGTTCGCGGCTAGGTCGAAGGATTTCTGCAAACTTTGCTCAAGGTCCAGTGAAACCATGGAGAGCATGGAGTTGGTGTCGACACGATCCAGGCGGCGGGCGTCGGCGGACTCTGCGACGAATTTTTGTTGGCTGAGGGTGCTGATGCCTAGCGTGGCCATTTGCATCTGTAGCTCGCGGATTTCGGAGGTTTGGGCCTCGAATGCGCTGGATGCTGGCTCGACGTAGTAAACCTTGTTGCCTGGTTGCGTGGAAATGGCGTAGTTCACGCCTACGGCCATGTCCTTGGTTTGGTCGTCCCAGCCCTCTAAAACCAGCATGGGTTGGCTGGCGATGTGCAGGCTGTGGATTAGGTCGGCTTGGCGTTGGAAATGGGCCAGGTTTAGGTAGGCGATGTCCAGCAACGGGGGCTTGCTGACCATCGTGTCGGTTTTGTTGGAATAGATCGTGACGAGGGGGATTTCGCCCAGGCTGTAGTCGCCAGACTCGACTAATTCGTAGTCGGAGGTGGCGTCGCTAGCCTCGTAGGCGTTTGGATAGGGGAAGCCGCCTGCTGCTGCCTTTACAGATTCGGTTTGGCGGTAAATTCGGTAGCGGCCTGGTTCGATGACGCGGATTTGGTCGTAAACTTTCTCGCCAAACTCTCCATCGGCAACGACTGCGCGTTCTTTGATGCGGATTTGGGTTAGTTGGCCGTAATTTGTCTCGCGGTCCAGGCGCCAGCCGTAGATGTTGGTTGGGTCAATCTCAATCCAGTAGGGACGGCGGTTGAGTGCGCGTTCCTCGGCCAGACTGCGTGCTCCAGTCGGGGCGGGGAAGTCGACTAGTGTGTGGCAGTGGCCGTAGGTTAGGGCGCAAATCAGTGAGCGGCGGGCATACTCGTCTAGGTCGGAGCCGCATCCGTCGACGTTCTTTGCGAAAACTTCTGTCCAGTACGGGTCGCCATCGAGGGTGATGGGGCGGCGCAGAATTAGACCGGCAGCGGCACGCACCAGGCGCTGGGTGTAGGGGGAGAAGACGGCGCGGTTTACGCGGGCGAGGTAGGCCGAGTAATCCTCGCGGGGTTCGATTGGGAGGAAGGCTTCGCTATTCTCGCGGAGATATTCGGTGCCGAGAGTCACCGCTTTCATGATCTCCCAGCCGCGCATTTGGTCCAGCACTGCTTGCGTGCGGACAAATGGACTGTCCGGTCCACCCGGATAGGTGGAGCTGACGAGGTGGGTGCGGATTTGGCCGGGGACAGAATAAGTCATGGGGTCACCACTTCACCTTGTCAGCCCAGTAGGCCGCAGACATTTTTCCTTTTTTGATGTTAGCTGCGTGGCGGGCTTTGAATGATTCGCGACGCTTGCGGTAAGACTCACTTTCGTTTTGCTTTTTGGGGCTGCCCTTGACGCCCTGTTGGCCGAAACGGATTAACTTCACCTCGTTGCCGACCTTCGCTAAAACGGCGTGGCTTTTGTTCGGGTGGTTCGGGGTGCGCTTGGGTTTGTTATAGCCCTCGAATTTTTCGCCGCGATACTCAATCATCGTCATCCTCCACTTCGATCATTACCTCGACCCCTGATGCAAGGCGGGTCATTAACGCGCCAAAGTCAACTGGGTCTTGAGGGGTCATAAAAGTAAAACTAGCCTCGGTCATGCGGCTCTCCGCATCAACCTCCAGGTGGATACAGAATCCGGGGATGATGCGGGTGCCCATTAGCTGCTGTACGAAAGGCCGATGTGGGGGGTAACGCTGGGCGTTCCAGAGCTGATGCTCTTGATTCTCATGCGGATACGGTTTACGGGTTTGCCTGTGTAGAAGTAGATGTATTCGCCGTCGGCGTTGATGGTTTTGCTGGCGTCGATTTCGTACCAGGTGCCTGCGCCGCCGTTAAATTCGGTTTCGAAGGCGATGGTGAAGTTGGCGCCGCCTGTTACGACAGCGGCGAAGCAAAATTC
>Ga0070750_10000597_pt1 | contig 20016 bp, 27 predicted proteins | sample VirMetDEL_Nov_24_FD_77013 | JGI IMG/M metagenome (GOLD analysis project Ga0070750, IMG submission 77013) | Aqueous microbial communities from the Delaware River and Bay under freshwater to marine salinity gradient to study organic matter... | ecosystem: Environmental > Aquatic > Marine >...
CCGTAATGCCCCAGACTTAATGTCTTCCAGTATCACGTATTCCCATACTTGCTGGAGTCCGGTAGCGAGGTTACGCTGCCAGTTCTCGATCACACGTTGAGCGGTAGCCACATCGCGACGAGTATCTGCGCCTCCTACCTTGTTTCCTTTTAAGAGCGAAGGTGGGAGACCTGGTCCCATGCAGATCAGATCTGTCAGGAAGTCCATAAAACCCATCCACGCGGGTGAAGGTCTGCCGGATACATAAGGATCGAACTCATCGCCCTTACGCATCACCTTCGCTTCAGGTGAGAAAATAGTTCTGTAGTAATTAGTAATCTCGGGGATACTGTTGGCCACATCCGCATCCTGCATACTTTCGCCAATATAGTCATCGGTCGGTAGTTCTCCATCAGCCGTCTTGATAATATCGGTCTTGGAGGATCCATCCTTCACGGAGGCTTTCTCCAGCGCGAGAATGTCATCCACATCGTGACTCACGTTGATTACGGAAGCCAGTATAGATACGCCACGTTTTTGACCGGCTCTCTCTGGAAGCCAGTAGTGAACCATATCGCTGGCAGGAACGTAACTGTCTTCGCGCCAGATATAGTTTAAAGGTCGGGCATAGGCATCGAGTTCAATACCATCAGGGTTGCTGTTGTGTGTGTTTTTGGATACGATGTCATGGGACTCAATCAATTGCATCCTGGGGCGACCGGAAGGTCCGTAAGTGTTCAGGCTAAAGATATCGCCATCAACCAGCATTGCCCTGAAAATGACGGCTTGTAATGCCTCGAAAGGAAGCCGCGATTCGATGTCAGCATTTTTGCTCCAGCCCTTAAACGCCTTCAATGCCTTCTCGTTCCACACGGGATCTGAAGACATGGGGATGGGTGTGAGTCCTGTGCCGACAGTGAATGTTACTAGCCGTTCGATGAGTCCTCGGACCATCGGGGAATTCTTGTAAAGGTATCGAGCCTTTCGCAGGATCTCGCGCCGGGTTACCTTACTAAGGTCTTGTCGGGCATTCTGGATGGGCTGGTCGAGCGTGGACCGGTTATTATTGGACTTGGATGCCTCGTATCCTGAGGATCCTACATCAGACGCTCGCCATATAAAGTTCCAGATCTCTTTTAATGGCTTCATTTCTTGATGGTGGTAAACTTTGAAGATACGTGCCGGATCGCCTTAATCTCAGCGAGCGCCAGCGTCACAGTTGCGTAGGATACGTAGTCCCGCGCTCTGGCGATGTTTTCGAGTAGCGACTCTGGGTTCCATCCGTAGAAAAGCTCATAGGAAGCAGTGGTGCCATTTGTGGATGAACTGGATAGTGTCTTTCCACTCTCCCATGTTGCTAAGGCTACATCGGCCAAACCATCCAGGTATACATCACGGTCTACACTGGCAGCTTGCGCTGCACGGTATACTTTACGGATGAACTCTTTGAATACGCTGGTAGGAACTGACACTCCCCATATTAAGTATTATTAAGATGGAAAGCACAATATGTAGTATCCTTCAGTCTCCTTTAGTTTCCTTTAATGGTTTCGGAACCTTCAATAAAAACGATCTAGCCTCCGATAGGGTCGCTCTCCCTCCGGTCATCACAAAACCCTTCCTTCTCATCGCCCAAACGTAACTCTCTGACCGTCCTAACTCACAGGCGATTTCGCACACACTTAACAATCTCTCACTCATTTAATTTCTTTCGTCTTTAGGATTCCTACTTTCATTGCAACTGCGAGCGCCATACACTCACAGTCCAAAAGGTGATTGGGCCAATGCCTTGATCGCTTAACCCACATGTGCTTAATTTTCCCCGTTCTGGGGTTGAAGACTTTGTCTTTAAATTCCCCGTCGAGGTGTCTCCAGTATTCATCTGTCGCGAGGTTCTCCAGTATCTCCCAGCGAACCGGACTCGTATCCGAATTTCTAAGACGGTGCAGAATATCCTTGATCGATGGATTAGACCACCTGAGTTCTGCGATCTTCTTTTTCCCCTGATTCTTGGTACCGATATACGGATCGAATATCCTCACACGGTAGGGGAGTTCAAATGACTTTTTGTTCTCCTTATCGTGGGTCACCCACGATTCTGCGTCGTCTCCACGTATTGCAAACCAACCAAAGCGAGCACACTCTTGGTAGACAGTGGTCGCCTCGTATCCGGAATCCACACAGGTGAGATCGGGGTTTACCTGATGCTCGGCCCGAATCGTCTCAAGATCATCTTCAGTGTCGCACTTCCCCCAGGCTACCAATCGTGAGTGACCCCCGGGTATAAACTCTCTGACAATCCACCACAGGTGATCGATCTGCTTATCTGCTGTCAGGATCCGGTAAGTCTTCACGAGTGGAGTTAGTTCTGTGATGACAGCTTCCTTGCGGCCGTTATCGCCTCCTTCGAACTGTGCCATGTCCGGTTCGGCCAGAGTTCCGTTGATGAATCCCTTTAGCCCCTCGAGGCTTTCCATCGACTTGAGAAATTCTACTGCCAACCTGCCCCAGGATGACTTGCGCCACGGGGCATAGGAAGACGGCAAGTGTCGGGAAACCTGTCGGGGATCCGCGTAGGGATTCGTCTGGCGCCAGACTCCATTCCTGAGCATCTTCGTTTTGCTACGATCCCAGATCTTCCCCTTGCAGTGAGGGCATTCGTAGTGCGCCGATTTCTCGACCTTGTCATAATCCCAACCATTCGGGCCACGAGCTTTTTGATCCCACTTGAGCGCCGCCTCACACCCCAGTTTAGGCATGGCACTTTTAGATGGGTTCAATGATAAGACAATCTCTCCATCGCATTCGGGGCATGGCAGAAAATACCTGTGCATGGTTCCCTCTAGAAAATTCCTCCAAATTGCACCCTCCGGAGTTGATGGCGTCGAAGTTTTTAAAATTTTAGGACTCGAGAAAGTTTTAGTTCTCATCTCAGCGAGTTCCAGCGCATTCGCCTCCTTGTCACTGGACTCGGCGAATTTATCTGTCTCATCCATGATCAGGATTCCTACCGGTCGCGATGCCAAATTGGCCGGAGAATTGGAACCAATGAGGGCAAAAACCGAGCCGATGAATTCCATACTCATCCGCTTCCACTTGTGCCGGTCATGGTGCTTGAGTTCCATGAGCGGTTCACAGTCCATAAAAAGAGGCTGGAGTCGCGTCTCTGAAAATGATCCCGCCAAATCCTTATTGGGCATCACCCACATAGCTGGTTGCGGCTTATTTACCAGAGACCAAGCGAGACCTGCCATCATGGTCATGGTCTTTGCCGTCTGAGCACCAAAGCAAAGTGTCTCTGATTCAATCGACGGGTTTTTAAAGTCCTCTAATACATCCCGAACATAGGGCGTTAGCCTGGTGGAATACTGACCCGGCGTATCGGTCTGGATCGTGCCGAGCTGAAGGTTCGCCTCGCACCACTCAGTGACTGATGTCTTTGGTGGTCTTCGGAAAAGTTTCGCGACTCCGTTTAGAAGCGCTTCCTTTACTTCTTCGTGCATGCCTTTTGGATCTCGTCGCAAAGTTTGCCAGTGTATTCATCCAGAACCTCAAACGATAACTCGTGGTCGGCAGGGTTGCACGGAACCGCAAGTCTTGACGGGATGTCCTTGACCATTTTCGCAAGCGTCTTAAATCGGCCAACTACCAGATCGAAAGCTTCGTCCAAACTTACAAGCTCTCGCTCGAGTTGTTTGTTCTCGAAAGATTTCCGGATAGCATCCTCCTCAAGATTCTTGAGCTTTGCAGCGTCCAGTGCAGCCCCTATTCCGGACACTTTAGATAACGCCTCGTGAGCCTGTAGGATAGTGTGCTTGATACCCTTTCCAGTCTTAATATTGGAAGCTTTGAAGCGTCTCGCCAGCACTTGTGGCGAGACGCCAAATTCTTTCGCTAATTCTCTGTCAGAGAGTTGAACCACTAGAGCACAAGTTGTTCGGCGATCTTGGAGTTGTATTGATACTGATCAGCGCCGCCTACAACCGCACCTGGAACATCAGGAACCAGTTGGTCTTTTACGCTTTCCAACAGGATCTGATTCAACTCTTCATTACCAATCTGGAGTGCAATATCTGAAAACAGCATTTTCAATTCGTTACCGATCTCTTTCGGGTCTTCATTGGATGCAAAGATGTTATTGATCCCACTGGAGAGGACTCCGGTGAAGGGAGCGAGTTCGCTCACACCAGCTGTCGCATGAGATACTCCGATCAAGACAGCGACCTTAGCGGCATTCGTTAGGAATGTTTTCGCGTTAGGATCCATTGTAACCTCTCCATCCACTCCTCTGACACATCCACTGGGAAGTGCCACGCAAGCGACCATGAGCGGTATCAGGAGCATCGGCACAATAGCGGTGGGGATTGATTTCTTTTTACGTTTCTCCAGAACCGACCAAACGATCCCGACTACGGTGACCAGAGCGCCGACCAAGGTATCCAGTTGAGGTTCAGCTATGTCTCCGGATGCTACTACGAAGCCACCGGCGAATGTGAGAATATGGCGAATTAAGCCGATAATTGCATTCATGTTTTCTGTGGGTTATGTATTAAGTCTTAATAAGACTACGGTAAAAATCAGTCGCGCCGGGAGTTTTCTAAGAATCTAACTCGCAATTCGTGGTCGTTCACTTTTTCTACAATTGGAATGAAATCGCGTTCAGCCATTTCCAGTGTATAGCGAGTTCCCTGCGCTGCATTAAATTCCAATACCGCCAATCGCCCTTCGGTCTCTTTGGCAAAATCGATGAACGACTTCATCCCCCAGCCAAACATCGGGACGATTATAACGAGGCACAATGTACCAATTAGAGTCGCTAGCAGTTTTATATTCTCCTTGTTGTCACTCATCGATGGTTCTTCACGCATACTTAACCCCATACTAAAGCTGCGCTCTGCGCCTCCGTTTTCGATAAGGTAGTTAATTGACCGGTCTGCGGTTCTATGAATTTAACCTCTGAGTCCGGCGACAGGAACCAAACGATGGCATGGAAGCCGGTTTGAATATCTCTGTAGCTGACAAATCCGACAGCGATACCTTCAGCGGTGCTGTCGCTTGTAACAGCGAAATTCTTTTTAATGAGATTAACAAAATCAATAGCGAAGTCGTCACAATCCCACTTCGGCCCAAAAGAAAGTCCCTTGCGGTTATTCTTTTTGATCAGCCTTTGAGCGGCGGCGATTAAGTAGTCCTCGTTTGGAAATGTGTAAGATCGGTCGTTTACATGCACAACGTCTCCAAAAGTTTCCGTAAGAATCTCCTGAAGTGTCCTGTAACCGATTGGCAATACCCGATCCACTCAAGGTATAATACCTTAAGTATAATGGCTTGTCTATGTCGATATGGCGTAAATATGTCGATATGGCGTAAATATGTCGATATGTCTTAAAGTTTTTTCGTGGGGTGGTAGATTTCGAAATATGCCACCCCATCACTTTGGGTTGCTCTCCCTCGATAAAATTGCTCCATCGTCCGAAGATTCGTATGCGCCATCAAGGAAGCTGTCAGGCCAGGATTCTTGAAGGCTGCGTAGTGATAGGTGCAGGCTGAATGACGCAGGACGTTCTTTGGGTGCTTCACCCCTGATCGGATGAACATCTTACGCTTCTCCTCTTGGTATCTGCGCTCGGACATTGTCCAGCACTCCTTAGGTGCGTAATGCATCCACCCCCACAAATTATCCGGATGCCCGTCCACGTAGGTCCGTCGCGAGGTCTTCAACTGGGCGGCAGGCAATGTTATCCCGCGCTCCTCCCAATTGATGTCCCCGGGGCGCAATCGTTTCGCTGACGAGTATCTGAGCAGACCGAATGCCTCGAGAGCCAATCGACCGATTGCGTGTGAGCCTACATTCGCTTCAAATAGCTTACGGCAATCCTCCACGCTGATAATCTCGATGTCGGAGACTACGGTTTCGTCCTTTACTATTTTCGCCGGATTCTTTCTACAGTATCCCCTGTCGGCCGCCCAGTTGTAGAGTGACCTGATGGACTTCCTGTGGTTTTTCCTGGTAACCGGCGAGTAGGGCAGTGACCGTAGCCACCTTGACAGCTCCATGGGGGTCACAGTGTCCATTCGGTGCGTCCCAAACGATTTTACAAATCTTGATAGATGATTCTTGTACTGAGTCTTCATATCGTCAGATATACCCATCGCCCACTTCTCTTCTTTAAATTGTTCGATGAGATTTTCCACGATCTCTCCTCCATCGCCCTGTCCATACATCGCCCAGCAATTGAGGATGTCCTGTAACGGTACCCCCTCCGTGCGCCTACGGAACTCGATCCACTCACGGTAAGCCGGATCCATTGGGCTACCGATGCTCCGAGAAAAAACCTGCCGTTCTTTCTCGGTGGCGAAATATTTAGACCTGCGTTTTCCGTCTTCGATCCAAAAGATTCCATATGGTCGCTTTCGACCGGATACTGTTCTTAAATTAAATTTTTTCATATGCCCCAGATGCTCTCAGATGCTTTTTCCAGATGCTAAATCCAACATCTGGACTACCGTTATCAACTATTATCAACCAACCAGATCACAAAAAAACCCTGCAAACAAGGCGTTTCCCTTATTTAGCAGGGTTGTGTATCGGGCTGACTGGACTCGAACTTAATCCTTATAATCAATGACTTGCGTGTCTAGATGCTCTCAGATGCGCTCAGGTGCTATTTGGCTTACGCTTTGTTCTCGCGATTACCTCGTAAGTTAAATCGCCCTGCATAACTTCCTCCTCTATGAGGAGTTTGAGGTATTTGCTCCGTGTCATGCCGCTTTTTGCCGACAGTTTGTCAATTTTCTTGAGCACACCCTCAGGCACATTGATCGTCATGTTCTTGGTGCCCGGGCCTATTGCATTTGTATTTTTTGAATCATTCATAATGGGTTTCATTAGTATTAATACCCAAATATACTTGTGAATAAATGTCAAGTGGTCCTAAGATACAAAGTTTATTAATATTAATTTTAGTATAACCAGAACTACTTAACTTATTAGCGAAACTGTCTGTTTAAAAAAAATATCAGCCGATATAAACACATAAGTCGATCACGATCAACGGGATAACAGCTATAGGGTATAACCCTAATGCACGTTCGAGCACTTGTTATTCAAAATTGATTTGACTTATGCAAAAATATTAAGAATTTTTTCTACATGCTTAAAAAACCTCTCATTAGAGTCACCATAACCCTCCCAGGTAAAACAATCGAAGCCCTTCAGGCACTTGCCGACCAGACCAATCGCACGGTGGATCAGGTCGTAAATGAGATCCTTCACAACGCCTCCGAATAGGCGTTTTTTTTCACCCAATCTTACTAAGACTTGCGACGACTTAATGTCTCAACATAACGACATCCTACAGGAACTCCGACTCATATCGGCTCGAATATCTCTTCTCGAGCAGAAGGTGTCGCACACCAGCGAAACACTAACCTGTGCTGAATTTGGAAAGCTGATCAACCGGGCGCCTCGCTGGGTGGCTGATCGAGTCAGAGCGGGGCGAATCCTTTCTTTAACTAAAAATAAGCCGTATAGTATTCCGGCGACCGAACTGACTCGGTTCAGGAATACCGGCATCTAATACGATGAAAATAAACCTATACACACTCGCTGCCTTAACGGGACTTGGCCTGATCTGCATGATCAGTCTCGCGGCACTGGAAACCCAGCTGATCGAATCAGCAGGTAAGCCGAAACTTATAAAGACCATTGATGAAGCTATCAATGGTCCGATTCTAGAGGGTGCCTTCCTGAAAGAGGATAGAGAGAAGAGGTATGTCGTCTCTACAATTCGAGTAAAGCCGAAATCCACCATCGGCTGGCAATATGCTCCCTTTCACACCCTTTACGAGGACCAGCAGGAGGCAGAGCGCCGAGCGGCTATGTATCACCATTGGTCAGTCTTCGAACTGGCTCCCGCTCAAGGCCAAGAACTACTCCGGCTTCAAAGACAGTGGCCGGATTACGATCTGATCCCAATTGGACCTCCAGCCCCTATCAACTAATGAGCATGCCTAATATTCCAAGATGCCTCTATCCGAAGTGTCGAAAGGATGCCCACAGTAGGGGTCTCTGTAACACGCATTCCGCTAGAGCCAATAAGTATCTTCGGGAGGGTCGCATCACTGAAGAAGAGCTTATCAAGAAGGGACTTATGGAACCTAAGAAATATAGCACACCAGGTAGGCCGAAGGACCATGACGAAGTTTTCCTAGGCCCACGAAAATGAGACTTAAGATACTATCCACATTCATCGAGGGCTACCTTACGGGCTACCCATTCTACAAGGTTACCTTCGTAGCAGATGACTACCTCGAGACCGGCGAAGAGTGGATACTGGAAGTCTCGCAGAAATCCAGACATCTGGATAAGTGGGAGAGGTTCCTTTCTCCTGACGTCTGGCTCAGTAACCTGAAAGAGCATCCATTCAAGGATCATCAACTCGATGAGTCTGTCACACCGAGGCCGGACCCCGCACCTCGTTTAACCAAAAATCAACTAAATCTATTATAGATATCTTAGTAAGACTTATATGAAAAATCCAGTAAAACTAATCGAGCTTGAAGTGAATGACTTCAAGAGAATCAAAGCTGTGAAGATAAATTTCACAGGGTCAGCGATGACCATCATCGGTGGCAATAATAGCGAGGGGAAGACTTCCTCGCTAGACGCTATTTGTTATGCATTGGGCGGCGAGAGATATCGCCCGACAGATGCAAATCGAAGAGAGTCCAATATCCCTCTCTCGATCAAACTCACCCTGTCAAACGGTCTAGTAGTAGAGCGGAAGGGTAAGAACTCTGTACTTAAGGTTACAGACCCTACTGGTATGACTCATGGGCAGTCGTTGCTAAAGACGTTTATCGAAGAATTAGCATTGAATCTGCCCAAGTTCATGGAGTCATCCGATAAGGAAAAAGTTCAGGCGCTGCTCAACATCATCGGAGTCGGTGACGAGCTGGCGAAACTGGAAATGAAGGAGAAGACGATTTATGATCGTCGTCGCGATGTCGGATCGGTAAGGGACTCGAAAGTCAAGCATGCAGAAGAGATGCACTACTATCCTGACGCGCCAGAGGAACTGATTTCGATTAGCGATCTCATTCATCAGCAGCAGGCTATCCTGCATCGGAATGCGAAGAACCAAGAACTGCGCCAAAATGCATCTGCGGCGAGATCCAGGTTCGAGCAAAGCCAGTATCGGATCGGCGATCTGAAAAACAAGATCGAAGCTCTGCAACAGGAACTGCTCGATGCAGAAGTCAATCGGGATAAACTCCACGAGGATTATAAGACTGCCGGTAAAGCGGCACATCAACTCGAGGACGAATCTACGGAGGCGCTTGAGAAGTCACTGTCGGAGATTGAAACGACTAACACTCGCGTTCGGGCGAACCTCGAGAAAGAGAAAGCTAATGAGGAGGGTATCGAGTATACTCGCAAGTATGATGCGCTAACCGCTGAGCTTGAAGCTGTCAGACGGGAAAAGGTCGATCTGCTAGAGGGCGCTGATTTGCCCCTACCAGGGCTTTCCGTTTCCGAAGGTGAGCTTCTCTATGAAGGCATGCGCTGGGACTGCATGAGCGGCGCTGAGCGGCTTATCGTAGCCACTTCTATCGTTCGTAAGCTGAACCCTCAGTGCGGTTTCGTGCTGATGGATAAACTCGAACAAATGGATCTGGATACGCTGGACAGTTTCAGTGAATGGCTCGAAAGCGAAGGTCTTCAGGTAATCGCTACCCGAGTCTCTAAAGGTCCAGAGTGCTCGTTGATCATCGAGGATGGTTCCGGCGAAAACGACGAACCGCATCCGGCTTTCAAGGTGACTCCTCGGCCTCCTGTTAATTCGCCAACAATGGCGTCCAAACCACATGGTTTACGGAATAATTCGCCGGTATTGGCGAATTACAGTTCGGAGGGAGGGTTTTAAACACCATACCCTATGTATCTAACACCTAAAAGCCATGCACAAACTTAAACACCTAGCATCAAAACTCGAGATCCTTGGTTGGATCATTTTCTGGGGGACATTCTTCCTCGTAACATCAGTCAACATAGCATCATGCAAATAATAAAAGGAAAAATAAAGAAAGCACTGCGAGTAGTCGCATATGGCTCCGAAGGAATCGGCAAGTCAACATTCGGGAGTAAATTCCCAAGCCCTATCTTCATCGATACCGAGGGTGGGTCTGATCACCTGGATGTCCACAGGACTCCTAAACCACTGTCATGGACAGCGCTACTGGATCAAGTAAGGGAACTCATGCGCTCCGATTACCGCACGATAGTCATCGATACGGTAGACTGGGCTGAGAAACTCTGCGTGACGCATGTGTGCGGTGAAGCGAATAAGACCAGCATTGAGGATTTCGGATACGGAAAAGGCTACACGATTCTCGAGGAGGAGTTCGGTAAACTACTGAACCTACTTAACGAAGTAAGGGAAAAAGGGATACACGTTGTCCTATTGGCTCACTCGCTTATCCGTAAGTTCGAACTCCCCGAAGAGGAGGGTGCTTTTGATCGGTGGGAAATGAAGATGTCCAAGAAAGTATCTCCACTGGTTAAGGAATGGGCAGATATGCTTCTGTTCGCCAATTACGAGACATACGTGATCGAGGACGAAAGAACGAAATCGAAAAAAGCGAAAGGTGGTCATCGTGTAATGTATACATCGCACAAATCCACCCATGACGCTAAGAACCGTCAGGATCTACCGGAGAAACTGGAGTTCAGCTTCGATGCGATTTCTCATCTCTTTTCCGGGGATCTTAGTAAGACTTCACATGCTGAGGAGGCTGGGGAAGAGACTAGGGAGGAAACTAGTGAAGAACCACCTGCAGAGAAACGTGACGAGGTCAGGCGACCTACAGGTAACGAGGTTGGCGCTCTGAAACCGGACGACGGGTTTAATCTGGAAAAGGAGTGGGGTCCATCTCTCAAGCAACTTGCTGAAAGGGACAATGTATCCTCTCTGCAAATACGACAAGTTGTAGCGAGTCGCGGGTATTATGGGGTCGATGCGCCGATTGACAGCTATGACGACTCGTTCGTCACCGGGAAACTCATAGCCCACTGGGATGCTGTCGTGGGGATGATCCGGACACAGGAATTTGAATCAATCGAAAGTTAATCACCAGTAAGTAAATTATGAGCAATCAAGACAATAACAGAGCAATGGTTCCAGGTGAAGCATTGAAGCCGAATACGTTTACACTACCGCCAGAAGGCATCTATGAATTTCGGGTTAACAGTGTGACTAACGGAAGGTTCGGTGGAAGCCCGAAAATGTGTGCCTGTGAAACACGCGAAGTGAAGATCCAGATAGAGACTCCGGAGGGTGGTAAGATGGTCCTGTCAGAGAAGTTCTTTCTCCACTCATTCCAGGCTGCAAGTATCCTTGCTTGCCATGCGAGTATCGGGCTTTGTGCTCCTGATGCGGAGGATTACATCCCAGAGTGGGATTGGTCTAATACCATGGAAGGGAAGAGGGGTCGCATCAAGTTGGGTCATCGCAAGTTCGAGAAAAAGGATGACGCAAAGGGAAATCCCACTGGTCTGGCTGCGGAGGTCGCAGCATGGTTATCCCCCCTTGAGGCTACTCTGGCATCTGGATCGACTGGAAATCAGCCTGGGTTCTAGAATGCAACTTCGCCCTTATCAAGTTGAAGCTAAGGATGCGATTCGCGAAGAATGGGCCAAGGGGGTTGACAAGACCCTCTTGGTCCTTCCGACCGGCACAGGAAAGACTATCGTTTTCTGCAAGTTGATCGAGCAATTGGTTAACGAAGGAAAGCGATGCCTGATCCTGGCGCACCGAGGCGAACTGCTGGACCAAGCCGCAGATAAGATGTTTAAGGCAACAGGACTCAGATGTTGTCTTGAAAAAGCCTCAGACACTGCCGAAGGCTCTTGGTTCAGAATCACTGTAGGTAGTGTTCAAACCCTGATGCGCGAGAAGCGACTAAAGCGGTTCCGTAGGGATTATTATGATACCATCATAGTAGACGAAGCGCATCACGTTTTGTCCGATAGCTACCAGCGCATATTCGATTATTTCGACAAAGCAAAAGTCCTCGGAGTAACCGCAACACCAGACCGAGGGGACATGCAGAATCTCGGTAAGTTTTTCGACTCAATAGCTTATGAATACAAATTACCACAAGCAATCAAAGACGGATTTCTATCCCCTATTAAAGCTCTCACGATCCCACTTAAGCTTGATCTTTCTGGTGTGTCGCAGCAGGCAGGGGATTTTAAGTCTGCTGATCTCGGTAACGCTCTTGATCCTTACCTTGATCAAATCGCTGATGAAATGGTTAGCGCATGTATGGACCGTAAGTCGGTCGTGTTTCTGCCACTCATTGCAACTAGTCAAAAGTTCTGTGACCTTCTTAACCAAAGAGGATTCAAAGCAGCGGAAGTAAATGGCATGAGTTCAGATCGTGCCGAAATTCTAGATGATTTCAATCATGACAAATACAACGTGTTATGCAACTCGATGCTGCTTACAGAGGGATGGGATTGCCCTTCAGTCGATACTATCGTCTGCCTCCGGCCCACAAAAGTTAGATCTCTCTATTGCCAGATGGTTGGCAGGGGTACGCGACTGCACCCGGGTAAAGAACATCTTCTCTTGCTCGACTTCTTGTGGCACTCGGAAAATCACGACCTCTGCCGACCCGCTTACCTTATCGCGGAATCGGAGGATGTTGCGAAGAAAACTACCGAGAATCTTGAAGCGTCGGCAGGTATCGAGTTCGATCTCGAGGAAGCTGTCGAGAAGGGGGCTGGGGATACGGTAGCGGATCGCGAGGAAGCCCTTGCCAAAAAACTCAAAGAACAGCAGCACAAGAAAAAGAAACTCGTTGATCCTCTTCAGTATGAAATGTCGATATCGTCGGCAGACCTGGTGAATTACGTTCCAGTATTCGGGCATGAAAAGGCTCCTGTAACTGATCAACAGAAAGAAGATCTGACGAGTCGCGGAATCAATCCTGACGGAATTGATAGCGCCGGATTGGCAGATCGATTCCTGTATACGCTAAATAACAGAAGTCTCCACGGACTCAGTACGCCGAAGCAAATAAAATTTCTGGAATCAAGGAATTTTAAACACGTAGGGAAGTGGACCTCCAAGCAAGCCGCTAACCTAATAGCGAGAATATCGGCTGCGGGTTGGAGAAATCCCCCTGGAGTTAACCCAAGCACATACGAGCCAAAACCGGATCCAATTCACATAAACATACAAAGCATATGACTCCAGCAGAAGTAATAGAAAAACAAATACAACAAGGCATGTTTGATGGCAATCGCCATGAGACTAAACGCAATTGCGGAAATCTCGCAGGTGGCTACTATGCGGGTGGGGCGTTAAACCTCGATGAGGTAGATCACTTGAAAGAAATATGTATGTCTCTATCAGATACACCAACTGAAACTGCGAGGCAATGGGATAAGGCATTCGAATATGGGACCGAGAGTCCTCTCACGTGGGATCAGCACGGGAATACCAGACATATCCCGAATCGAGCACTGGTAAGGGGTGAGGCACTCAAGTACGAGGCACCGGTTCTGGTAGATAAAAATTACATCCAGGTGGGTGAGTTTATTCAGCCATCCGACGCCGATTGGAGTCCGGAAGAACAGGTGATCAAGTATCTGACGGCATTATTCGACGCTGATGAGAATGTCGGGTATGTTACGGAGTCTTGGTTTAACGAAAAAGCGGGAAGGCACCTACCCCAGAAGGGCTGCTATGATCGCACTGCCGGTCAACTGATCAGTGAGTTGCAGCAATGGCCATTCAGAAGAGTCTTCGGCGATTACAATCCGGAGGTCGGCGCTTGGATCCGATTCAACCCGATGGATGGTGTAGGAGTAACGGATGAGAATGTTGTATCCTATAAATACGCACTTGTCGAATCCGATGTAGTTGAAGTCCCCAGACAGATCGCGTTGATCAAAGACCTCAAGTTACCGGTAGCTGCTCTGGTCTACTCGGGAGGAAAGAGTGTGCATGCTGTCGTGAAAATCTATGCAGACACGCTTAAGGAATATCGGGAGCGTGTTGATATCCTCTATGCGGTTTGCGAGAAAAACGGACTAGTGATGGACCGTCAGAACCGGAATCCGTCCAGATTGAGTCGAATGCCTGGTGTTCTGCGGAATGGCAATAAACAGTTCGTGATCGATACTCATATCGGGATGTCATCATGGAAAGAGTGGCATAATTGGGCTGAAGATGTGCGCGATGATCTGCCACAGTTTGAAACGGACACGGATGACTTGGATGAACCGGAACTTGATCCGCAAATGATCGAGGGAATTCTCCGGAAGGGTCACAAGCTACTCCTGAGTGGTCCGAGTAAGGCTGGGAAGTCATTTTGCCTGCAACAGCTCGCGATTGCGGTCGCCACGGGTGGATACTGGCTCGGCTGGAAGGTAAGACAGGGCAGGGTGGCCTATATCAACCTCGAGTTGGCTTTGAAGTCAAATAAGCACCGTCTGTGGCAGATAAAACGGAAACTCGGTGTGAAAACTAACGGAAACCTCGATGTGTGGAATTTGAGAGGCAATGCGGTGTCGATGGACAAGCTGGCGCCCAAGATTATCCGGAGATCCGAGGATCGTGGCTATTCGATGATCATCGTGGATCCGATCTACAAGGTTTTGACCGGCGATGAGAACTCTGCTCAGGAAATGGCGTACTTTTGTAATCAATTCGACAAAATTGCCGTGAATCTGGGGGTCACTGTCGTGTATGCTCACCATCACTCGAAGGGGGCTCAGGGGCAGAAGTCTTCCCGGGACCGATCCAGCGGCTCAGGGGTGTTTTCACGCGATCCTGATGCCATTATAGACATGATTGAGTTGATTATAGACGACAATCGGCGCACCCAGATCACTCGGAGGTGGCATGCGAGGTCCATGGCCGAGGAACTCGACTGGGTTTCGGCCACCTGGAGGGACGATAACAATGTTACGCATGACGATTTGGAAGATCCTGCGCGGTTACAGGAGATCGCGAGGAAGAATAACTACGATATTGACGGCCAGAAGGTTCAGGATGAGCTGAAATCGGCGAAATATGCCACAGGTTGGAGGATTGAGGGTACCTTACGGGAATTCCCCGGATTCGAGCCTCGTAACGTGTTCTTCAAGTATCCTCTGCATATCCTAGAGACCGGTGAAGGCTCTTTGCTGGCAGATGCGACTCCTGAGTCCAGTGAGGATAATTGGAGGAAGGGTCAGAAAGTAGCTGAGAAGGTGAATAAAAATATTCAGGCCGAGAAGAACGCAGAGTTTCGTGAGTTATTCGATGAGATCGCCGAAGGACGCACCGAGGTTAACTGGAAAGATCTCGAGGAGGTTGGTGGTGGCACTATGAATACCATCAAAAAACGCTGTCGTTACCATCCGGACTTTAAGTATGTCAAGGGGCAGGTAATCCTGAAATTGGAAACTACGGAGGTCAAAAATGACTAGTGGTATCACCCCCCTTTTTGACACTTTGACACTTTCTGTTATTTACCGTCAAAACGGTGTTTTTGATACTTTGACGAAAAGTGGTAGTATACCCCCCCCATGGGGGGGGGTGATACCAGAAAGTGGTATACCCCCCCATACTAAAGTATACAAGTTTGATACCACTCCCACCCATGCACACACATGTCACATGTATGCGGGTAGTAATAGGGGGGCTAAAAAGCCGCCCCCCATATTCTGACCAGATACATATGCCAGTGACGGGCGCGAGCGATCAGACCAAAAAAACAAAAACAAAAAATACAAAAAACATGAACAATGTAAGAGAGCACGATTTCTGGATGCCGATGAAAAAGGTGCCGACCACAACGCACCAGATGAAGGCGACGAAAGTCGTTAAGGGGAAGGTGATTCACTACGAGCCTCCCAAGGTAGCTGAGACGAGAGCAAAGCTGATGGCGGCACTATCCTCACACATACCTGACAGATGGTTCGGGACCGGACCCCTGGAATGCACAGTCAAGTGGTGTTTCCCTCACACACAAAAAACCAAGAAGCTAAATCGGGAATTCGTTTGGAAGTCTACCAAGCCGGATACTCACAATCTCAACAAGATGCTATTCGATTGCATGACAGATCTCCAATTCTGGAAGGACGATGCCCAGGTAGCCTCGGAAATAATCCAAAAAGCCCACGCTGACCGCACAGGCATTTACATCAAAATAGAAAACCTATGAAATCACTAAGAAGAACAGGAAGAACAAGCCGGATGCTCAAAGAGGTAATCCAGCTAACCAAGAATCATCTCAATGTGCTGATCATCGCTCGGGATCAAAAACAGAGGGAGAACTTCATACTCCGGCTCGGAGAGTGGAGCCATAAGATCGAAATCAAGACTGCATCAGAAATGATCGATATGGGTTTCGACTTCATGACTCCCCAGGATCGGAATGGGGGATGGCAATATGATAAGTGCTGCATCGATCACCATGTGATCGAGGATCTCTTCAAAATCATGCTCGAGGAACTTCACTGCTACGACGAAAAGGAAGAATCATGAAATTATCCTTGCCAGTCAACTTAGCGAACGATTAGCTCAATCTTACTAAGTCTTATGAATGTTAACGAAGAATGGATAAGCCTAGCTGAAGCTGCGAAAATTGTAGGTCGCGATCCCAGGACAGTTCTACGCTGGATCAAGGAGGGGACGTTTCCTTTACTGCGAGACCGGAGGTCCGGTCTTAGAAATTACCAGGTCGAAAAGTCGAGCCTGAAACACACCTGCCAAGAACCATCAAATCAAGGACTATGAGTAAAGAAGCAAAAGCAGAGCATATGCTCGACGAAGCAAAGCGACTGGTCTCCGGATCACGAAACGAAGACTACGGACCACCCGATGTCGATATGGCAAAGGTAGCCGGAATGATGAACCACTTGTTTGGCTGGGATGTGAAGCCATCGCAGGTGCCGATGATCATGATCCTGATCAAGCTCGCTCGGGAGAGTCACTCGTCTAAGCATGACAATGCTGTCGATATCGCCGGTTGGGCATGGTGCATGGATGAGTGCGCTTATGCGGAAGAGATAAATGCCCCATGGGAAGAACCCGACTGGTCTGATTTCGATTTGGATGATACAGTAGAACTAACTCCCGAGGGAGAGGCTGCATTAGCCGAAGGGGAATCTCACTACGTAATACTCGGTCGAAACACAGTCATTCAGGAGGGCGATCAGTGGCGTGTGCGTGACAGCGGTTCAGATTGGAAGCCTACGATCTGTGCAGGAGAGTTTCAAGATAATCACAGTTACTTGGAGTATCGCCGCAAGATCTTTTAATCAATTCCGAGTCCATGGACGCTGGCAGACCGCGCAGCCGACTCAGTAAACGCTAATAGTCTGCCACCCTTTTCTCTAATCAACTAAACCCAAAGCCTACGAAGACTCATGACACCGAAAGAACGAATCAAGTTTCTGCTGAAGTGCAAAGCAATCAGGACATTCATTAACGACAACCCAGGCAAGACCGCGCTACAAATCGAGAAGGATTTCCCGGGTGCCAAAAAATGTTTAGAGCGGCTGGTCGCCATCGATCTCGTATGGGAGGAGCCGGAAAGGGTTCAGCCGTCACGCATTATCCCAGCTCACTATTACGTTATTAAGGCAGGAGCGAATAAAAACACAGCTACGGTCTTCGGGAAGGACCGGGCATTATTCTGAGATTACTCTACCAATGGGTAATCTACCAAAAGGTAACTATTTGACTGAACGTAAAAGACAGCAACCGCGACTAGAACGAATTATGATAACTAAAAACGATACTAAAACACAAACCAACGCTGACTCTGAACGGGGAGCGAATTGTGTGCACCGTCTTGTTAGTCGCCGTTTCCGATGCCGAGTATGTGGGGGGAAAGGTCGTCATTCAAAAACAAGTAGAGGCAGCCACCCCATATGCGGTGCGTGTAAAAATGCAGCTTGGGTTTATCGAAGTGAATACATCGACTAACAAATAGATGAATCACGTAATGACAGAGCGAAGCGGCGGAATGGAGTTGAATCTATCGTCTGGTTGTGTGCCGTTGCGGGTTCTTAACCTGTATGCTGGACTAGGTGGAAACCGCAAGAAGTGGGATAACGTCGAGGTCGTCGCGGTCGAAAATGAGCCGAAAATCGCAGACGTATATCGGCGGCTCCATCCTCAAGACCTGGTGATCGTGGGTGATGCTCACCAATACCTGCTAGATCACTTCGATGAGTTCGACTTCATCTGGACAAGTCCACCGTGCCAGACGCATTCGCGGATGGCTAAGGCAACGAGACATAAGCTAAAGCGATACCCAGATATGAAACTCTACGAGGAAATAATCTTCCTGCAAACATACGCAAAGTGCAAATGGGTAGTGGAGAACGTGGTTCCATACTACGCGCCGCTCATCGAGGGTAAAAAAATGGGTCGTCACATGTTCTGGTCTAACTTCGACTTTGAGGACTTTGATGTGCCTAGGCCTGCTGGATTTATAAATAAGTGCAACCTGGTGGGAAAGAAGGCGCTGCAAGAATGGCTCGGTATCCACTACGACGAAAACATTTACTACGGTAAGAATCACTGTCCGGCTCAGATTCTCCGCAACTGCGTGCATCCCGACTTGGGGCTCCATATCTTCAATTCGCACAACAGTGCATTATCACAACTTGCAGAGAATGAGGACAGCTAATAGCAACATGCGACGAGAACCGATCATGAACACGAAAACCGAAGGGGGATGATGACCGCGCCTAAAAACATTGCATCCAAGGAGGACTCCAACGCGGTCAGCGTTGAGTCCACCGCCTTGTTGGGTCTTTTAGCGGACATCCGTGCCGCCGTGGGTGATCCAAGTGGGAAGCTTATGCAGAACGAACTGGTGGAGCATTGCAGCAAGCTGTCGCACTCAGCCGACTGGAACCGTCGCCGCGTGGAAATGCTGTCGCGGCTGAAAAAGCACATGCGCGATCCAGAGCGCAAGTTGGTCTGCGACATCCTCGCAAACGGGCAACTGCTCCCAGACCCGAAAGGCAAGCGATACGGCTTCGCCGCTACTGGAAACGAGCATCTTTGTAGATCCAACACTGAGCTATCCGACCAATGACAGCGCAACCGACATTCGATTTTGCGGCGCATTTCTGTGACTCGCCCAGATCTATCCAGCATTCGCTGAACTACCTGATCGATCAGAAGCTCATTAAGAGGCGACGAGTCAAGGGTGGGTATATGGCTTACTGGCACAACTGAAACATAATCATAGTAAGACTTAAAATGATTGAGGAAGAAAAAAAGGCTTACAAGAGGATGTGGGCTGAAAAAAACAAGGAGCGTGTTAGGAAATCGAAGCGAGAATACTATCTACGAAACAAGGATAAAGTTAAGAAACGGGCTTCTCTCTGGAAAAATAACAACCCAGACAGACGTAAGGTAATCAATAAAAATTACTACGAGAATAATAAGGAAAAGTGTAAGGATTCCAGTGACAAATGGACGAAAGCTAACCCAGAGAAGGTTCATAAGAATGCTGCCAGATGGCGAAAGGACAACCCAGAGAAAGTGAGGGTTGCTCATCGAAAATACATACGGAAGAGGAGTAGGCTTGATCCGGAATTTAGGGCATCAAGGAATATTCGATCTAGGATATCTGTAATGGTAAGGTCATGTGGGATGTCCACGTCTCAGCTTACAGGGTGTAGTCCAAGTTACCTGCGATCACACTTAGAGTCATTATTCCAGGAGGGAATGACATGGGAGAATTACGGAAGCTACTGGCATGTGGATCACGTCCTTCCGCTGGCGAGCTTTGATTTGACGGATCTCGAACAGATCAAATATGCTAATCACTGGTTAAATCTCCAACCGCTGAAAGCCGCAGAAAATCTGGCTAAAGGCGCGAATATCACTGAGCCCCAACAACATCTGTTATTGACAGTATAAGTGTATCGGGATTACGGATACGAGGAGGCTTGTGTGAACCAGCCCAAGAATCACCGTTCACTCATCTTTGGTGCGGTGAGCCAGACCC
>Ga0070750_10000602_pt1 | contig 19955 bp, 36 predicted proteins | sample VirMetDEL_Nov_24_FD_77013 | JGI IMG/M metagenome (GOLD analysis project Ga0070750, IMG submission 77013) | Aqueous microbial communities from the Delaware River and Bay under freshwater to marine salinity gradient to study organic matter... | ecosystem: Environmental > Aquatic > Marine >...
AAAGAAGCTCATGCCCAGGTTGATAAAATTATGAATGCTATTGGTGATTTAAAAGTTCATATTGAACAAAAGGATTTAAAACAAGATGAGGCTCGTTGGAAACTAGAGCAAAAAATGGCTGACCTAGAAAAAAGACAATGGTTTATTTTAGGGGCGGCTTCAATTCTCGGAGTATTATTCGGAAATATGGACTTTTTGATGTCCTTAATGTCTTGACAAAATAATCTAAACCCTATATAATGCTTGGTATGAGTCTATATATCGACGTTAAATACCTTCAGATGATTTCACATCGTTTTGAGATTTTCAAAAGAAAGGATGATTACACATTTAATGTGCGTTGTCCTGTCTGTGGTGACTCGCAAAAGAACAAACGTAAAATGCGAGGTTACTTTTATAAGAAAGAAAACTCAATGATGTATAAATGTCATAACTGTTCGCATGGCGCTCATTTTGGAAGTATGCTAAAAGATATGGATAGCTTACTATATAAAGAATACGCATTGGAAAGGTATGCAAATAGTTCAGGCTATTCAGATACACGTAATAAAAAGACTGTAAAAGACGCTTTACCTGATTTTAAACCTCAATTTAAAACTAAAACAGATAACAAGTTAGAAGATATTTGTGTCCGTTTAGATATGTTGCCTGCAGATAATGAAGCAGTTATGTATGCTAAATCTAGGAAAATACCTGAAGATAGGTTCAACAGATTATTTTTTATAAATGATATTAAGGATGCTGTTTTATTAAATAATAAATACAGAAATAGCATTCTTACCAATGAACCTAGATTGGTTATACCCTTTTATAATAAGGATAAAGAACTAACTGGGTTGTCTCTTAGAGGTATGAGAGATGAAGCACTTCGCTACATACAATTAAAAATAGATGAAGATGCCCCTACAGTATTTGGTTTAGACACAATAGACACAAATAGCCCTATGACTGTAGTAGAAGGGCCTCTGGACAGTCTATTTTTAACTAATGCCATAGCCTGTGCTGGAACTAGTTTTAACAAAATAGAGCATCTACAACTACCTAAGGGTAATGTTACGATTGTTTTTGACAATCAACCGAAGAATAAAGAAATAGTTAAATTAATGGAAAAATACATTGATTTAGGTTATGGAATATGTATTTGGCCTGAGTCTATAGAAGGTAAAGACATTAACGATATGGTATTATCTGGTATGGATATTGGTGAAATACAGAACATAATTGAAGTCAATACTTTTATAAATTTAACGGCAAAAATGAAACTATCAGCATGGAGAAAATGTTAAATGATTAGTGAAAAAGATTTAAATAAAAATACAAAAGCAAAACTAGTAACATTAGCAAAAGGTGATTTTAGCCTTGTGCTTGATATGTCTATGCTAAAGAAAGAAATGGTAAATAGCATATTAAATGCTCAGAGTAAACAAATAGCTGCCGAAGCTATTGCTAAAAAGGCTCCAGCCCCGACACCTGCTCCTACTCCAGCGCCGACACCTGCCCCGACACCTGCGCCTACTCCTTCCCCGACACCTGCTCCTACTCCGGCCCCAACAATCTCTAAAAGATTTGGTTCGTGGCCCGTGCATTTTGAAAATAATCAAACTCATTTTCGTGTAGTAACCTACAATGCAGAAACTAATGCCATTATTGAAGAACGCATGTTCTTGAGTCAAGAAATGGCAGATTTATACATTAAAAAACAAACAAACATTTAAATAATTATGAAGGAATACAACGGTATTAAAATCGATCTGTCTAGAGATAATCTATTCGACAAATTGGGGTTACAAAGACTAAAAGAAAGTTATATGCGAGATGAGGAAACAAGTCCTCAACAAAGATTTGCTTATGTAAGTAAAGCATTTGGTTCTAATCCAGAACACGCACAACGACTATATGAATATAGTAGTAAACATTGGTTATCCTATTCTACACCCATACTATCATATGGTAAAAGTAAAAGGGGTATGCCCATCTCATGTTTTTTAAACTATATAAATGATACATCAGAAGGACTTGTAGAAAATCTATCAGAAACTAATTGGTTAAGTATGTTAGGTGGCGGTGTAGGTATTGGTTTTGGTATACGTTCAAGTGATGCTAAGTCTACAGGAGTTATGCCACATTTAAAAACATATGATGCAAGTTCTTTAGCATATAGACAAGGTAAAACAAGACGTGGGTCATACGCTGCCTACTTGGATATATCACATCCAGATGTTCTTATGTTTTTGGAAATGAGAAAGCCAACAGGCGATCCGAACATGAGAGCATTAAACTTACATCACGGTATTAATATTAGTGATAGGTTCATGGAAATCATTGAAAGATGTATGATAGAACCAGATGCAGATGATGGTTGGAATTTAATTGACCCTAACTCTGGATTAATTAAAGATACAGTTTCTGCTAAAAAATTATGGCAAAAGATTTTAGAACTAAGAATGGAGACAGGTGAACCGTATATTCATTTTATTGATACAAGTAATAAACATTTACCTGAGTTTCAAAAGAAATTAGGATTAAAAATACATCAGTCTAATTTATGTTCTGAAATTATATTACCGACAAATAAGGATAGAACAGCTGTATGTTGTTTATCATCTGTGAATTTAGAATACTATGATGCATGGTCTAAGGACCCAATGTTCCTAAAAGACATGGCAGAAATGTTAGACAATGTATTAGAGTTTTTTATAAAAAATGCTCCTAAAACTGTAGGCAGAGCTATATATTCTGCAAAACGTGAAAGGAGTATAGGTGTAGGGGCTTTAGGTTTTCATGCTTACCTACAAAGAAAAGGTATTCCATGGGAGGGTATTATAGCCCAAGGAACAAACGAACGTATGTTCAAACTTATCAGGAGTAAATTAAATGATGCAAACATTGAACTCGGAAAAGAAAGAGGAGAGGCGCCAGACGCTAAAGGCACAGGTCAAAGATTTAGCCACGTCATGGCTATTGCTCCCAATGCTTCTAGTAGTATTATTATGGGAAACACTAGCCCTAGTATTGAGCCTTATAGAGCTAATGCCTATAGACAAGACACGCTTAGTGGAGCGTATCTCAATAAGAATAGATATTTGGATGACCTTATTAAAAGCAAAGTTGAAGGTAACAAAAAATTGGATTATGACGAAATTTGGTCGTCAATAATAGCTAATGATGGTTCAGTTCAGCATCTAGGTATATTAACAGATGATGAGAAAGATGTATTTAAAACATCTATGGAAATAGACCAACGTTGGTTAGTTCAACACGCTGCCGACAGACAGCAATACATAGACCAAGCACAAAGTTTAAATTTATTTTTTAGACCAGATGCAAACATTAAATACATTCATGCTGTCCATTTTAAAGCTTGGAAAGCGGGATTAAAAACATTATATTATTGTCGTTCAGAGAAACTAGGAAAAGCAGATAAAGTTTCTAAACGTATAGAAAGAGAAGTAATTAAAGAAATAGACATGAGCGCACTCGTTAATAATGATGATTGCATTGCATGCGAAGGATAAAAGAAAATGAATACAAAATTAAAATTACAGGATGAGCGAGATTATTTTAAACCATTCAATTATGCCTGGGCTTATGATGCTTGGTTAAAACACGAGCAATCACATTGGCTTCATACAGAAGTTCCTATGGCTGAGGATGTAAAGGATTGGAACAATAAAATATCAAAAGCAGAACAAGGGTTCCTAACAAATATTTTTAGATTCTTTACACAAGGAGATATAGATGTTGCAGGAGGGTATGTAAAAAACTATTTACCTTACTTTCCACAACCAGAAATTCGTATGATGTTATCTGGATTTGCAGCTAGAGAGGCACTACACGTAGCAGCCTATTCTCACCTCATAGAGACTTTAGGAATGCCTGAGAGCACCTACAATGAGTTTTTAGAGTATGATGCGATGAAAGATAAACATGAATACTTTCTTGACCTTAGCAGTAAGAATGGGACTAAGGCATCTATTGCTACAAACATAGCAGCCTTTTCAGCATTTACTGAGGGAATGCAGTTATTCAGTTCCTTTATTATGCTACTAAACTTTCCAAGACATGGCAAGATGAAAGGTATGGGACAAATTGTTACATGGTCTATTGTTGACGAAACAATGCATGCTGAGTCTATGATTAAATTGTTTAGAGAATATGTCAACGAAAACTTAGAAATATGGAATGATAAAACTAAGGGAGACATCTACACTATTGCAGAACAAATGGTAGAGCTCGAAGATAAATTTATTGACCTAGCATTTGCTATGGGACCAATGGAAAATTTAACTTCTGAGGATGTTAAAAAATATATTAGATATATTTGCGATAGACGTCTTATTAGTTTAGGCCTAAAGGGTATATTTAAAGTGAAAAAGAATCCGTTACTATGGGTTGAGGAAATGATTAATGCTCCTACTCATACTAACTTTTTTGAAAATAGAGCAACCGATTATGCTAGAGGTGCTACTACAGGAGATTGGGGTGATATATGGGCATAGAAAAAGAAGGGAAAATAGAATGCACACATTGTGAAGCTGTTTATACAATAACCTTTGAAGATTTAACTGATTACTATATACCAAAACATTGTGCCTTTTGCGGTGAGGAACTAGAACACAGCGAGGAACTTAGTTTTGATTTAGCAGATGAAGAAGAAGACTAAAGAATCAAAAGGACTCAAAAAGAAGTTCGGGGATAAGCCTAAAATTAAACCTATAAATAAAGATGAAGCATTTAAAAGAATGTGGAGTGATAACGATATTATAGGAAGTGATTATGGCAAGGAAGAAAAAGAAAAAGGAACCTCAAGTTCATAGAGTTTACTGCACATATTTTCCCAACGGAAATTATTATATAGGATATTCCGGAAAGCCAGAAAGATTATATGAAAAATATTATGGCAGTTCTAAATACGTAAAAGAATACGAGGGTGAGCTCGAAAAAGAAACAATAGCAGAGTTCGATAGAAAAGGTTGGGCTAAGATGCAGGAATTTTTATTGCAATGGCAACAACGTAAAGACCCTAAGTGTTTAAATTCTATGTTAAATATCAGATTAAATAAGGAACCATTAACAGACTTTGAGCCTATAAAGTGGTCTCCGAGGACATAAATAGTTATATGGCATTCATTCTATTATTAATATTTTCAGCATTAGCAGTAAGTTCAGTTGCTGCCTATTTTTCTATTGTCGGATTAATTACAATATTCCCGGCAGCTGCCATGTCTATTCTAAGTATGGGTATAGCATTAGAAATAGCTAAACTTGTAACAGCCTCATGGTTGTATAGGTATTGGGAAACAACAGGCGCATTGATGAAACTGTATTTTGTGCCAGCAGTATTAGTTCTTTCTCTTATTACATCAATAGGTATCTTTGGCTTTTTATCAAGAGCCCACATTGACCAAGAGTCCGTGGGTGTAAATAAAGACTTAAACATAGAAGTTATAGAGTTTAGATTAGATGCAGAGACAAGTAAACTAAGAAATGCTCAAAGTAGAATAGCAGGTTTAGATGACACTCTTGCTACATCATTAGGCAAAGATAAAAACTATGTAAACAGAACACAGCGACAAGAACGTTTAGAATTAAACGAACAAATAGATGAGGCAGTAGCAAACATAGATGCCTTAAACTTAGAACTTTTACCATTACGTAGAGAGATTGCAGACTTAGATGCAGAACTAGGTCCTATTAAATATATCTCAGAATTATTTTACGGAGAGTCTACAAAGGAAAGTGTGGACCGAGCAGTAAGAATTATTATTCTATTATTAATATTTGTATTTGACCCACTTGCTATTCTATTGGTCATAGCAGCCAATAAGGCATGGTTAGAACGTAAGGGAGAAATAATAAGTTTTACTAATTTTTCAGATGATGCAGTAGAAGTAGTGAAAGAAGAAGAATTAGGATTTTCATATCCAGACCCACCTAGTGCAGTTGACGATGCAGCTAATGTTATGTCTAAAACTGATGACTTTGTAACAACACAAAATGAAGATTTGGTATCAGTAAAATATGGTGATATTAAAAGAGCAATTAAAAATAGAGACCTATCCTGGTTAATAGACAAAAAAAGGAATAAATGATAGAGGTAACAGATGAGGCTTTGGCTAAAGCAATACAGAAATCGGAGGATGATGGCAGAAGTGTTATCCGTGTTGGTGTTACTGGTGGGGGCTGTGCTGGCTTTGAGTATATTTTTAAGTTTGATGAGTCTACTGATTCAGATTATATTGTAGACTACGGCAAAATAAAATTTGCTATTGACCCAATGTCTAAGCCTTACATTGAGGGGTCAACTATTGCTTGGGAACAGTTAGGTTTGAATGAACAATTTAAAATTATTAATCCAAAGGAACAATCAGCCTGTGGATGTGGAGTGAGTATACAATTTGATGAAAACAAAATACGATAGAATTAAACCTAGTAAAGTAGCAAAACAAATTATAAGATGGTCTAAAGATTATATAGAAGAATCAGGACATAAGGGGTTTGTAGTAGGTATATCAGGAGGCATCGACTCCGCTCTTACAGCTAATCTAATGGCTATGACAGATAAACCTGTTCAATTGTTATACTTACCTATAAAGAATCAAGGTAGCGAAGCAGACAGAGCCTACGCGTTGGCTGAAGACCTAACCTCTAAATATGATACGGTTTCATTTAAAGAGATAAATCTTATTCGTATCTTTATGGAGTTTCAAAACAAATTATACGAACATGATAATGAGTTAGCATTTGCTAATTCAAAGTCAAGAATAAGAATGACAGCTTTATATCAAGTAGCACAGGACTTAGGTTACTTGGTAGCAGGAACAGGAAACAAAGTAGAAGACTTTGGAGTAGGGTTTTTTACAAAATACGGAGACGGCGGAGTAGATATAAGTCCTATTGCTGACCTAACAAAAACAGAAGTTTATATAATGGCAAAAGAAGTATTTGGCGATATACCTGAAACCATACAAAAGGCACCACCAAGTGATGGACTATGGGACGACAGAAGAAACGATGAAGAACAAATAGGTGCTACATATCAAGAGTTAGAAAAAGCAATGGCAGGTGAGAAACCTTCCACGCCTAGAGAATTAGAAGTCATACAAATTTATGAAGACTTACATAATAAAAACAAACACAAAATGAAACCTATTCCTGTATGCAAGATAAGATACACTTAATACATACTGATTACCCACTTGACCTAAAGCAAATTCTACAGGATGCTGAGGAAGCTAGTGCAATAAAAGAAACATATACAGATGATAGGTATGATAATCAAGCAGTAGAAGGGTGGGACATAGCCAGGTGGACATCACCTTATATTGAGAAGATTGTGAATGACTTTGGTTTTGAAAAGGTAAAAACAAGTTTCTATTGGCAAGGGCCTAATATATTACTTCCACCGCATATAGATTATGGTTCGACCGTTACGTTAAATTTTGTCTTGACAGATAAACCTGCACCCATTACAATAGACAATGTTGAATATTACTACAAACAAGGATTAATAAATAGTGGTGTTTTACATTCAGTTCAGAACGGAAATGAACCAAGATTAATTTTAAAAATAACAGTTTACAATAAAACATTTGAGGAAGTAGCAGAGAATTTAAAATGGCGAAAAAAGGAACAAAGCGTATGACATTAGCACAACTAAAAGAAAAGTTGGCACGTCCTATTGCCAGAAAGGTTACTCCTAAACATGGAATAACAAAAGTTCATACACCTAAAAAGAAATACATAAGAGAGAAAACAAAATGGACGGAGTAATATTAATGTTTGTTATTTTACCTACTATTATAGCATTGTATACGTTTGCCTTTATTAATATTATTAAGGGCGATGTAGGAACAAAAGGTATAACACAACCATACAAAACAAAAAGCGGTGAACAACATACTGCTAAAAAATCTAGGGAGCAACACCTTGTCTAAACAAAAATATACAGAAGCCACACCGAAGCAACAGCAAGAATGGTTTGAAGAAGACTTCTTTATGAAAGGAGACTTTGATGTTATGATAATGTTCGTAGTTATTCCAGCCCTAGTTCAAATAGGTTGCATTAGCATGATGATGCTTTTCTTTTGGCTAAACTCTAAATTATTCTAATGCGATTTACTCATATTGCTAAATTACTCATAGGGTCTGGTAAAGAAGAAAAGTTTAATCCAACTCCATCCAACATATTATTAACAGCATCCTTATTGGCACTTGCCTTTTTAGGTTCCATATTTGTATTACTTTTCATAACCAGTCTAATAATTAAATAATGAAACAACTATTTAAAGTCCTAACATCTGATATAAGTATTCCTCGAATACAAAAGGATTTAGTTGACTTCTTAGATGCTTATAATTTTGCAGATTTTAATCACATATCGCTTACTGGTTTAGGAGGCGAGGATGATTGGCATGTAAGTGGCCAGAGTGTTATGTGGGAAAAATATCGTGCCCGCTATAATGACAAAGTCTTAGAGACTAAAAATATTGAGATACATTTTAACCAACTCAATAAAGGTTTAGAGGGCACCTACATGGGAGACCTTATACAACGGTTTGACCAGTATTATAGATGGCGTCTACTAAAGATTAATCCTTACACAACTTATCCAATACATACAGATGCCCCACATAAAGACGTAAACTTTCCTGTTATTAATAAACGAATACATATACCAATACAAACAAACCCATGGTCATTCTTTTGTTACCTTAAGGACAGACCATCGGACGGAATTGAAACAACTATTAAATATCATCATATGCCAGTCGGGCATGCTTACGAAGTCAATACATCTTTGCTTCATACTGCGGTAAATTACGGTGAAACTCCGAGATATCATATGGTTGGCGTTAGATATGAGAAAAAAACGGTCATCTAGAACTTGACAACGGGCCTCCACGAAGTTAATATATAGTATATGAAACTAAAAGGAGACCTTAAATGGCAAAACGAAATCAACAAGACCCCGGTGTCTATGAAAGGAAAAAGATTAGACGTCCAAGAAAACCTATGTCTGAGGAGCAAAAACAGGCAGCAATCGAAAGACTAGCAAAAGCTAGAGAAAAGAGAGCTAAAGAAAACCCACCACAATACAAGAATATACATCCTTCAGTCTTAGCAAAAGATGAAGATGATATGCTAGCCTTTGAGAAAGTTAGAAATTGGATTAAAGCTCAGAAAGAAGAACTATCAGCCTGTAGGCAAGAAATACGAGCCAATGTAAAAGGTTCTATTGCTAAAGCTGCCTCAATACAAGGTTACATAAAACATATGGAACAGTATTTAAGGTCAGGTGATTGGGTTGATAGCTATTGGGGAGAACACAGGCAAAACAAAATGACTTGGAATTGTATATCAATGGCATTTCACGATGACGGTTCACCTAAAAGACAAAGGCACGTTTATTATCCTGATATAGAAAAAATATGGGAAGGCGAAACTGAGGACGAACTTAGAGACATGGGCTTAAATCCTAGAGTGGGTAAGGTTAGGGTAACATGATATTAGTAGACTTTAACCAAACCGCCATCTCTACCTTTATGGCTGAGACAAGAGGCAGAAACGATATCGAAGTAAACGTGCCATTACTTAGGCATATGATTATAAATGCTATACGTTCTTACAAAAAGAAGTTTGGCAATGAGTATGGAGAGATTGTAATTGCCTGTGATAACAGATATTATTGGAGACGAACTGTATACCCATATTATAAAGCAGCACGTAAGAAAGCACGTGAGGATAGTGGATATGATTGGCATAGCATATTTGAGGCTTTACATGCTATACGACAGGAACTAGATGAGTATTTTCCTTATCCTGTTATTGATGTCGAAGGTGCAGAAGCCGATGATGTTATAGGCACACTTGCAGAATATTCACAAACACAAGGAGAAACTGTAGGCCTGTTTGATGACGTAGAGCCCGAGCCATTTTTAATCTTAAGTAGTGACCATGACTTTAGACAGTTACAAAAGTTTCCTAACGTTAAACAATTTAGTCCTATGAAGAAAGGTTGGGTTAAAATAGATTGTAGCCCCGAACAAATACTTATGGAACATATTATTAAAGGCGATAAAGGTGACGGCATACCTAACATACTATCAGCCGATGATACTTTTGTTGAGGGTAAAAGACAAAAGCCTATTAGGAAAGTTTTGTTAGATGAATGGAAAACAAAACAACCCGATGTATGGGTAACAGGTGATATGGCAGCTAACTATAATAGAAATAGTGAGCTTGTTGATTTGGCGAAAACACCAGATGAGATAAAGCAGAACATTATAAATAGTTATGAAAAACAACAAGGGCAGGACAAATCACAACTGCTTAGTTACTTTATTAAATATCGTATGAAAAATATGATTGATGTCGTGGAGGACTTTTAATTATGGAAAACGTGGTAAAAATTAAAGAAGGCCCATTTACAAAGGCCTTTCCAAATAACGAAGAAGATACCAGTAATGTTCTAACAAGAAAAATCATTACACAAAGAATCGTAGATGGTTGGCTTACTGAAGAAACAATCGAAAGAACTTACAGTAAAGTAGACCCAAATGATTATGGTGATACGACAACAATTAAAAGAATAGTGAAGGTAAAAGATGAGTCGTAAATTTAGACAAGCAAACGAAGGGTTTGATTATGTCTTTGAAGGCAAAGACAAAAAAGAACAAATAGAAAGACTAAAAGAGTGGGCATCTGGTAACCAAACCGTAGTTCAATTAGTAAGATGGGGAGTTGGTGCTGAATTAGTAGAGTGGGGTTTGCCAGAGGGTATGCCTACCACAGCTAAATTGGCAGAGGATATGCCAGATGGAATGGGTGATACAACTATTCAAATGGAATGGCGTAGAATATCTACATTTACAGACCCTAATAGTAATCTTAGTAAAGTCCCACAATGGAAAAGGGAAATGAACTGGCTACAGATATTAGAAGGGTTACACCATAAGGAAGCTAAACTATTAACATCTATTAAAGATAGAAAATTATTAGATGTATACCCTTTGGAACCTCTACTAAAAGACCTTGGTATTAAAGAATACGTAAAACCTAAAAAGAAAAGAACAACTAAGAAAAAATGAAACAAGAAATATTAATAGCTTTAGCAGAAAAATATAGAGCTCTAATCAATACTCATAAAGTCAATGTAGAAATACATTTGAATAATCCCAATGGTGTGGCTGAACATATAGACCACTTAGAAACTGTGGAGAAAGAGTTAGAGAAAATGGCTCATTACAGAGACCTGTTGGAAGAAGTAAACCGTCTATTAGATAATCAACAACCTGAATTACTTTCCTAAGTCAACTCTATAAGGGTCAAAGAAACGACCCTTTTGATATCCTTCTGGGATAGGTTTGTCTGCATCCACAAAATACATACCATCTGGATTACATATCCACATTTTCTTAGGACGCTTTTGAGCAGCTAGTCTAATCTTTTCTATTGTTTCAGGTTTATGCTTACGACCATACATCGGATTAAACTCACCCTGTCTGGTTCCTGTCATTGTTTTAGATACCTTATCCCTAAACTCTTGTGACCTACCATTCTTTACAGCTGGATGATTCTTACCTAGTTTCTTTTGCCTCATTATCTCTCTACCTTCAGGCGTATGCCAGTCTGTTCTGTCTCGGCATTTGTCTACGATAGTTAGATTGTCTTTGTTCTGTGTGATTATGTGTTCGCGGATGGACTCCACTCTAGAGTTCTGTATGATAAGCTCTCTCGGCTTTGGAACTAGTTGAATGTTATTATTGTCTACTACCCAGAACTCTTCCTTCCAGCCAGTAGTCTTAAATAAGAAAAATTTGGTCGCTCTTTGCATAATAATTAATGTAATTTATTTATTTATAATGCTTGACACAGCTCTCTGAATGTCCTATAATATAGGTATGTTAAACAAAAATATAGGAAATAAAATGAACACATTATATAACAAACCACAAAGCGAGAACAAAATTGTTGATGGAGTTAATGGCAGAGGTAGTCTAACTTGTTATTACAACGATGATAGAGACGGCGAAGTAATTAAACTTTCAGCACTTGAAGAAATGTGGTATACACACGAAGCAAACATTGACCACCCTGAAGGTTCAGAGTATCCAACAGGAATTAACGAAGCACACAGAAAGTTAATGGTTCAGAGAGTAGCAGATTCAGTATTACACAGAACTGGTATTGATATTAAAAACTTTGATGGCGTAATACACGCCTCATCATTTGGAGGAGTAGCATAATGCAAACATTAGTAATTAACACCCAATACAGAGAGAACTATGGAGCCCATGATTGGGACGGCAAGGGAGAATGTCCTCAGTATTGGAAGTTCAAGGGAGGTTCTACTTATTTTGTTGATGGTATCAACGTAGGCAATGTGCGAAACATTGTTGAAGAGCTCGACAACTTCATTAGCTATTCAGATGATGGTTCTGAGGAGTATATCATTGACTGGGAAGTTAGGGATATTGCTAACGATGGGCAAGGTCCAATGTGTGAGAGTTATGAGATTCCAGTAGAGTTCTACAAGAAAAACGATATGTGGCATTGTAGAACACACCACACACCAGATGACGAAAGTTTCTGGAATCCTAAGATTGTAAGTAGAGCTCAGCAATGGGTCCCACTTCCTAATGGTGAAAGGTCACACTTCGCCCAGCAATATAAAACGGCTAGTGGTTGGTTTGACCAAAACGACCCGCAACTTAGAGCAGAGGTTGCATGAAGAAGTTAGTGTGCTTGGCAGTTATCTTTTTAACTGCCTGTGGTGGTGGCGGTGGCGGTAGTAGTGATACACCTGTTACACCAACACCTCCCTCTCCACCACCTGCACCTCAACCTCAATGGGCTTCTCCTATTGATTTACCACAAACAACAACAAGCATAACAGGTGCCTTTACGTCTTTAGTTATTCCTGTTGATTATAATAATGATGGTTATACAGATATTGTAGCACATTATTATTGGAACGATTGGGATAGCACAAGAACAGACACATCAGACCTACTTGTATTTTATACAAACGACTATGGTAATTGGAGAATAGAAAAAGAAATATCATTAAGGAAAACTACAAGGAAGTATGCTAAAGGAGATTTAAATAACGATGGCATAGAGGATATAGCATTTGCGGTCAATTATGAGGACGGCAAAAAATATAATAGCTGTAATGATTTGGCTGCTAAACCTGTAGTGTTACTATCAAACAGCACAAGCTATGACATTGTAGAGTTAGGTGAGCCTGATTGGGGACACGCAGTAGATATTATAGACAATAAAGTTACATTCGCAGGGTTCTGCGGACTTACCCAATCATTCGTAAACTCACAACCTGTAGAACATCCTGATGTGTCTGGACTCACATTCAAATACGTAGGGGATAATATAATAGATTATTCTGAAGGTGTTAGGCTTATTACACAGACAGGAGAAACATTAGATTATTTAGAATTAGATTACACCCTAGTTAATATTATTACGTGGAACGGACAAGAGTCACCTGTAAAAATGATAGAATGGAAGGGCAAAACTCTAATAGGGGCAGGCTTTGATACGTTTGAAGTATTTGAAACCACTGCTGTAGGCAAATTAGCAGGTAGATTAATTGAAAACTACGACCCTAATGTAACATACAGCGAGACAGAGTTGCCCTTATACCAAGAACTTGTCTTTATTGATACCACATACAATACAATAGATGTAAAAGAATACAATATTGTAGAAGAGGACTATTTTAACTTCTATCAAGTAGCAGATATAAACAATGACTATAACCTAGACATCGTTACTCACCTACACTTTGATACACCTGGAATATATCTTTCAAATAGTCTCGGAGACCTAACTAGATACACAGGCGAATTGCCACAGGATTCTACTGAGATATCTAAAGGTATGTATTATGACTTAACCCGAGATGATGTAGGGGATATTATACAAGTATCAGTAGACTTTGATAAGCCTTATATAAGATACTTTAAAGGTAAAGAAAGTCTATAAAATGCTTGACATTTAGCACAATTGATAGTAGAATTAGCATATGAGTAAACAAATGGACATAATTTTTGACGTAGACGGAACCTTAATGGACATCCAACATAGAAGGAAGTTCGTTGATGGCTCTCAGAAAAAAGACTGGAAAGCATTCAAGGATGCTACTAGCCAGGACACCCCTAAGGTTGATGTGTTCGCTATTGCGAAGTCTTTGAAAGCCAAAGGTCACAGAATTATTATTAGCTCAGGCAGAAACGTCTCACAGAGAGCAACTACATTGCAACAACTTATGAAGCAAGGGTTGGCTTTTGATGCGATTTTTATGAGAGCTGATGATGATTACAGGTCAGATGATGTTGTAAAGTCTGATATGCTAGACCAGATGAGAGCTCAAGGGTTTGACCCACAAATGGCATTTGATGACAGACAACAAGTTGTTGATATGTGGAGAGCAAAAGGATTAACCGTGTGCCAAGTAGCACCAGGAGATTTTTAATGGGTAAACTAAGACAAATTATTAGGAAGTGGATTGACAGAATGGTTGAGAAGTCTTTTCAAAGACAAGCAGACAAACTGTTCATGAAACATCAAGTTAAATACAGAGACGGAGATAATACATGAGCGTAGAACAAATAGTAGAACAGATAGCAAGACTAGATGATGTTAAAATGGCACAGCTAGCACAAGTGGCTATGAACAAAGGTGTAGCAGTCCCACTTGAATTTGCATTACATACAGCACAATTGGATGCTGATTGGGAGAATGACGATGCCGTTTAACATTGAGGGTATGATTAAATCAGCAGTCAAACAAGGAGAGTCTGATGCTAAGGCAAATAAGCCTATAGATAGAGAACAGGTATCCAGAGTTACTGGTGTTGACTATCTACGTGGTTATGAGAAAGCAAAGGGTTATGAAGTCATCAAGTAAAACACATAAGATAGTCGCTACGATGTCCGTAGAACTCCCTTATGAGAACGATTTATTAGGGTATAATACAATACTCACGGAAAAAATAAAGTCTGTTATATCTAATCTAAGTCATGTAAGCTGTAGGCTAGAAACAGGGCTTAAGGATGCACAACTTGGTATCCCTGATGTCCCACTAAATAAAGAGAAAAATGTTTAAACCGATGATACAAGATTTAGGCTATGATGTAGAATACAATGACGTCTATTCTCTTTTACGAGAGGATTTAACAGGAAAAAGTATTCTAGACTATGGATTTAATAATGGCAATCTAATAAAAAGTATGCCTGATATAGATTATACCTACACAGGCATAGAATTACAAGAAAGTTTTGTGAATAAAATGTCAAAAGAATATCCCAATCATACATTTTTACATTTAAATAAATTTCATCCTTCCTACAATCCTACAGGAACAGACATTAAACTAACTGATATTGTAAACGAACGGTATGACATAGCTGTGGCATGGAATGTTTTTACGCATTGCACCATGGAAAATACAAAAGAATGCTTAGATGAAATCCTTGAAGTTAGTGATAAAGTAATATTTAATCTATATTCGCCTGGTCATTATGAGTTTTGCCATAGATATCTAAGACCAGATTCACCTAAACAATTAGAAGATTTTATGCAGAGTGCGTATTGGATAGATGATAACGAATTTATCTATGATGAACAATTAGAACAAACGGCAACCAAATGGTTATTTAGTTTCTACAATGCAGATTATATTCTAGATACTATAAAGAATAGTAGAATAAAATACACAAAGGAACATAGCGTAGGCGGTTACTATACAGGTGAAGTCTATGTAATTGAAATAAATAAAGAGAGGTAATTATGAAAAAATATTTGAGTCAACTGAATCCGAATAAGACGATTCTAACTGACATCGACGGTGTAGTTCTAGATTGGGAAGAAGCTTTCCTAACTTGGATGGATTTTAACGGTCACATGGCTGACATTGAACAAAAGAAATACTATTCAGTAGCCAAAGCATTCAGTTTATCAGAAGAAAAGGCCAAGCAATTGGTTAGACAGTTTAATACAAGTGCGTCCATAGGGTTTTTACCTCCCCTTAGAGACGCACAGTATTATATTAAACTATTGCATGAGAAGTATAGATACAACTTTGTAGCTGTTACAAGTCTAAGCCTAGACCCCTTTGCCAAAGAATTAAGAGAACGTAATCTTAAGAAACTGTTTGGTAATGCTTTTGCTAAGTGCATATGTCTTGATACAGGTGCAGATAAAGATGAGGTATTAAAAGAACTTTCAGAAAGATTCAAGGGTTGTTATTGGATAGAAGATAAAGTTGAGAATGTAGACATAGGTCACAGCGTGGGCTTTAATTCAATTCTTATGGAACATGGTTTTAACATGGACTACAAAGGTCCAGCTCAAGTTGTCAAAAACTGGGAAGAAATAATGGAGATAGTGGTAGCATGATAGAATATATAGGCTTATTAATTATAGTTGTTGGGGCGTCTGTGTCGTCTTTCTTTATTGGTAGACGTGATGGCATAGGCTATGTCGTCAACATCATAGGCAAAAACAAACCTAAGTTTCTTGTTGAACTAGACAAAATGATGTTAAAGGAAGAATTGAAAAACTCATGAGCTGGACGCAAAGCCCACATCTATACAATGGTGAAGTTCTACACGACTTAACCTATCCGAGAACCGACCATTGGCTTCCCGGTGATAGTAAAGAAATGTTCGATGCCCATTGCCAAGACCCCGATAAACTTGATATTCTCATACGTAACGGTTATTATCCTTACAAACCCATAGAATACTACACGAACGAACAAGGTTTTAGAGACCCACGCGACTTCTCACAAGAACCCACCGGCAACTTTATTGCTATAGGCTGTTCTAACACTTACGGCGACGGTCTCTTTCGCGAACAAACCTATGCCTACAAACTAGAACAACTGTTAAACGCCCCTGTATATAACATGGGACTACCCGGCCGAGGCCACGAAGCGATGTTTCGTATACTCTCATACTATATCCCAAAACTCCAGCCAAAGGCCGTGTTTCTACAAAAGACCTCCACCTATAGACGCGAACTATTCAGCTCGGACAACGGCAGTATAGTAGTATACGAACCCATAGGGAACTGGTCCGTTGACCCCGACAATCCCGATAACAACAAAGACGAAATGGATATGAAACTCAGAATGCTCACAGAGCACGAAGCCTATTTCGCATCTAAACGAGCCCTCCACGGCATTAACAGCCTCTGCCACACATACAACACAGAACTCTACATTCTAGACGCTTGGCAACTCATGGTCAACAAACGATTCAAAACCCATGGCCTCGCATCCGACATAGCCCGAGACCTCAAACACCCAGGCCAAGAATTCAATACAAGACTAGCGAAGCGATTCCAGAAAGCCTATAACACTAAAACTCCCATATCAGACATAAAAGACGAGACTCTTTATATAACAGACAACGTTAGGAACAAACCCACACTAGGAGCATCCGCTTGAACAAACAAGTAAGACAACGACATAAAGAGACAGCATCCATAGTAGGCACGGGCTTATTGGTTAACTATCCGCTACAGATATTTGTAATATATCTACTCTTGGACATATTGCACGTAACACAATCATTCTGGGTAGCAACATATAGCACAATGATAATGACAGTCTTTGCCTATATACGAGTATACATTGTAAGACGCTACTTTGATAAGAAATAACATTACATGAGAGCGTATACGGCTACATCTCTGTAAGTCTTTATTATAAACACATAACGTTATTATACAGTGCGGGATAACATTACATAGGGCGGAGAACACAGTCGTAGGGCGAATTGAGTGTGTAAAAGTGTGTCAAAGTGTGTAGAGTTATACATGGACTAGGAAATAGTGCAGGATAGTGATTTGATACTGATGTTAAATTGTTGGCCGTCCAGATTTCCTACCGTCCCCTTCCGCAGATTTTCCGGGCATCCCTCATAGTCTATAACACCTGCGCTCGGATGTCAAGCATTTCCCGGAAAAAATATCTGCACAAAACGCTTGACAGCAGCCCGACTTGCATGTTATAATAAAGACTCGACTGGCCCGCGGGGTTGGGGTTGGGGCGTGGAAAATCTTTTTAAAAAATGCTTGACTTTTGGCCTGGCCTTTCGTATTATAATAGTATGGAAACATTAAATAAACTAATAAAAAAGGCAATAGATAACCCCGAGAACCGTAACGTGGATGGTTCAATCAACTGGAACTTTGTGAGTGCAGACATTCATTTAGATAACCAGGAGCAGAATCTGGGCCTAACTGACGAACAACTATTCCACGGCCTGGAGAACTACAATGGTTAGAGTTCACCTGGAACACATAGCGACCACCATCCCCGTGGTGGTGGAGACAGAATCCTTAGATACTTTGAATGATACTCTCATAGTGGAGGGGTATCTGGAATCTGATGAGACATTTGGCGAGCAATTTGAGGTCCTGACATGGGAGACGTGATTGCATTCGTGCTGATAGGTGGCTTCATGTCATTCTGTGGGTATGGGGCTTTGCTATTGGCCTTAGATTCCGAAGAAAGACGTAAAGAAAAGCTTGACAAGAATAGATAATTTGTTATAATAATAGCATAAACAGGAGAAACTATGAGTATAGATATAGATATGATTAACGAAATGGCCCAGGAAAGGGTGATGGATGAACTGATTGATGAGGTTGATACTCTTGATGAGAAGGCCATGGCCGAGATAGAAGAGTTCGCCCAGGATTCAGGCCTGCATTTAGATGACGACTTAGACGACATCATAGCAGGGGTTGCGCAGAACCGTTGGGAGAACGGCGGCTGGGACTAATCTCGTTCGTTATTACAAGCCGGTGCATCAGTTCTTTAGGTGCACCAGTTTTTTTGGGCCTACCCTACACCAGTTTTTTCTAGACCCTAGGGTATTGACATAGGGCACCCCCTGTATTACAATATTTTTGAGGGGTGGCACAAACCGTTTTTACAAGGGAAACCTGCACCAGTTTTTTCTAAAGTTAAGGAAAACCGTTTTTACAAGGTCCCGGCCAGGCCTGGCCAAAAACCGTTTTTACAAGAAAGAATCCACCGCCCTCCAAATTCCGTTTTTACAAGCTCGGCCGCGGCTCTCCAGGTGGCTGCAAGAAATTTTTGAGCGCACCCCTGTGCAAATGGACGCAAAATCTTTGCTGCCAAATTCAAGCCACCACTAATTATATGATAGCACAGGCCAAGCAAGATGTCAAGCACTTTTTGCATTTTATTTTTCTCCAAATTGCACTCAAAGTCTGCACTCTTTTTAAGCAAATGTCAAGCACTTTTTTGCATTTTATTTTTAAATTAAATTTGCCACAAACTGTTATTTACTGTTATAATACTTTTATGTTAAATTTTAATATAGGAGTAAAAATGAAAACATATTTTAAACTTGAGACGTTACGTAATAATTGGGTTGGTAGTGAGGCAGTTAAATTGAATTACTACAGCACAGATTTAGGTAGTGAGTTAGATGAGCATTACACAATAGTTGAAAATAGTAATGAGGTTGACTTAGGCGTGTTAAACACAGAAAAGTTAGACATAGTAGAAACGATTAACGTTACATACGCTATGATGTATGGGAGCACAGACAGACGTTTACATACAGAAGAGATTGAGGCAGTTGTAGATAGCACTGGCACATTATGGGTTGACGTAGATTATTTTTATAACAATTTAAGTTAGACAAACTGTTATTTAATGTTATAATAATTTTATGTTAAATTTAAATATAGGAGTAAATATGAAATTTAATTTTTTAGAAGACTTGAGAATAAGCACAGACACATTTGGCTTTGAGAAATTAGGCAAAGGCATTTTTGGTTTGGGTTTTGACAGAGACGGCAGTTGTTTTGAGATTTTTGAAATTAATAAACAAGAAGCACGTGATATGTTAGAACTAAATGACGGCACAAAATTTAGTAATTTAGA